>JAABUV010001436.1_pt1 | contig 34559 bp, 44 predicted proteins | sample 5559971 | NCBI WGS metagenome assembly JAABUV01 (sample SAMN10711881, study PRJNA513362) | rock metagenome | isolation source: Antarctica rocks | place: Antarctica: Victoria Land, Knobhead nord | collected 2015-12-19
CGACATCGCCGCGCTGCCCGCCACGCTCGCCGCGCTGCTGCGCCAGTGGTTTGAGCTGAGCGCCGCGGGCGCGTGAGGCGGGCGCGGCGCGCGCGGCCGCGCCACCGCTGTGCCGCGCAGTGGGCTGCGTGGCTGGCCGTGCGCGCTGCAGGGCTGCAGACGTCGCCTATATGGGCGCGAGATGGCCTGACGGGTGGTGCGAGATTATTAGCATACGTGGTGGTGTGCTGGAGCAGCCAGTGTTGTCTCACTGCTGCGTCGGAGGCAGCAGCTGGGTGCTGCAGACTCATGGAGGGTATGCTGAGCGATCATGCGTTGGGTCCCCCTGGCGCTGACGCACTGAGCAATATCTGCGTGCTTGCTTCCCTTTACGTCTTGTCCATCCTTGTCTTTGGCTGCCCAGGGGTGTCGCTTGCGGCCCATAGCGTGACAACTAGAGGCAGGACATGCTTGAGCTGGTCTCCTCCTATCATTAGAACAGATTCGCTAGCCGTTGCCCAAGAGGACCTTTGGAGCACTTGCTTTTTGATCTGATGTGTGCTGCGCACCATGGGACCACAGTTGCTAATGCATGGGCGCTAGGTTTAGCAGCAGTGTTGAAAGTGTGGCAGCAGTGACATGCAGGGCAGTCTGCATCAGGTCAGTGGCAACAGGACAAGCAGATTCATAGTGCTGGGCGCTGCCTTTGTAAGCCGTGGCCTCACAGAGGGCTATAGGGTGGTGCAGGGCTCTGGCTGTGCACCATGACGCTTAGCACTGTTGACAAGCTCGGCGCAAACACTGTTGGTCTGACTTGGCATATTCAGCACAAAACGACCGTGCTTATACGCGGGAACGCATTAAATGTGTATCGTTACATGTGATGCATCTGATGCATGTGAGGTGAATCCATGTGGTGCGCACCGCACAGTCACGGCTCCATGCCTGCCTACATGTTGCGCCAGGCCGCTACGCCGTGCGCGCAGTGCACGGCCGGCATTCGTGCCAGTGCATGTCATTTGAACCCCGCTACTGCTGTAGCCGCTGCCCACCCTCAGCCGCCCATGCGCGGGCGCGCCCATGCGCCGCCCTGGCCGCCGGCAGGTCGGGCGCATCGGGGGCGGGCCAGCGGCGCCAGGCCAGGCAGCGCAGGTCGGCGGTGCACCACTCGACCCCAGGCGGCTTTTCAAGAACGCCCACCTCGACTGCAAACCGGTCCTCGCACCTGCTGATCAGCTCGCGCACAACGTCCCGAACGGTTTGATTGTCGCCTCTCCGGTAAATGCCAACTGTCTCAGCGCACAGCTCTGCAGCCTGCAGGCCAGCGGGGCAGAGGGCGTTCACGAAGGTGGCCACATCATCCCAGTGATCACACAGCTGCACGCGGCCACGGGTCACAAATGCGCACACATTTTACCCGGCCAAACAAGTTGGTGTGGATGTCCACGTCTGCCCCGGGGCCGGCCACGTCAATGTTCAGCAAGCCAGGAAAGCCGTCCAGGGGGACATTGTCAACGCTCAGTGCTCCCAAAACCCCATCCACGTGCATCACGCGGAGGGTGTGCAGCCGGGGCAGCCGCCCTGCCGAGCCTGAGCCCGAGTGTGGCGCCCACGCCAGCAAACAAATCCAACAATCGTAAAGACGGAGCAGCTCCAGCTCCTCCAGGGCATCTGGCAGGCACTCGGGCCACAGCCACACATGGTATGGCGGGTCCATGTCCAGCAAGTGGTGGATCCCATTGCAAGCGAGGCCCAGCCTGGTCAGGCGCAGGCCGCTCAGGTCCAGCGCGGGCCGCTCCCCCTGGCTCGCGCGGCCCACAAGCCGCAGCGGCACGCCGGAGAGCCGCAGCAGCGTGCCGCCGTGCAGGGCCAAAAAGCTAATCAGGAATGGCAAGTTGGCCGTGCTTTCCTGATCATAATATTCACTATTGCCATGGGGGTCATGGCTGTAAAAGTCAAGGCTGGCGGCCTCCACGCGGCCAGCCTGCGCGGGGGCGAGCAGCCAGCAGCGCTGGACCGCGCTCAAAGGCGCCACGCTGAAGTCGAGCGCCAGCGGCAGCGGCTGCGAGTGCAGCAGGTCGCGCACGCGGCGGCACACGGACGCCAGGCCGGCCGCGCAGCGCACCTCCTTTGCTGCAGGGCAGCAAGGCCTGTCCGCCCAGGCGCGCCGCAGGATGCCGCGCAGCAGCTCGTCCGGCAGCGCGGTCAAACGTGCCTGCGCGGCCAGCAGGGCGCCTGAGCGCAACAAACCTTTTGGCTGGCGGTGTGTGCGGTGACGCAAGGTTAGGCAGTCCCACGCAGCAGATGCACCAAACGGGTACCTGGCGTTCTGCCTGTACTGCTGCACCTTTGCCTGCTATGGCAGCATCTCTTTTGCTGCACGTGCTTGTCACAAACTGCCGCACCTCCCTGGCGCCTTGATCACCAGCTCCACGGCGCGCCATGCCGAGATCTGCCTGTGGAGCAGCAAAGTCTGGGGTGCAGATTTGGGAAGAGCTACTCTGCACTGAGCAGGGTGTCACAGTGACCCATTGTGTGACATGCGCAAAGCAATGTTCGGCGCCAACCACACTGTCTGCAACTCTATTTACGACGCACAGCCCTGCCACCTCAAAGTGCACAGCTCTACCACGTCAATAGCAACTCAGGAGGTAAGCAGCAAGGCGGCGTCGCCCGGCAACTTTTTGAAGGTGCGCGCCTGTGCGCACGGCGCTGCTCTCCTTGCGCGTCCTTTTCAACGCCTACAGCAGCTCGCCGTCAGTGTACTCACCAGCAGCGCGTCGAGCTGTGGCTCGCCCTGCGCAGCGTGCAGCAGGCCTCGCTTGAGCAACTTGCGTGCAAACAGGCACCGACAGCAGGCGCTGGTGCACACTCTATGCTGTTTAACAAACTGCGCCTAAAGGTGCTCGTGCAACACTTGGCGTATCTCTCCTTCTGCGACAGTGGCCTGGAGAGTCTCCGTGCGTGCCTGACCACCTGCAACCTTTTCAGCAACCGTAGCATCACCAGCCTCACTGCAGCGAAACTGGAAGGAAGCACCCAAACGCAAGCGGGAGCAGCGCACCTGTGCCTGCCGAAGGACCACCGAGCTAGGCGCGCCAGAGGAACAGGCGTGCGGAGAGCGTGGGCGCAGCTATTCCTTCTAGCAGACAAGCGGCCCATACATGTGTTCTGGCAATGCTACACTGGCAATGCCAGTCTGGCATTCCAGTGTTGCCGGCAGAGGTTCTGCCTTTTGCCCGGCAGGGTTCTGCCCGGCGGGCAGAAGGCTTCTGCCCGCATGCAGAAACCATGCAGAACCTTTTTCCAGGGTTTTGGCCAGCAATTGCCCTAACCCTAAGCCATTTGACCCACACGTACATACATTTCCTACATTCCCTGGGGGGTAGGCACACATTCGGCGCCGTTCTGCCCAGAGCTTTTGCCACACTGCCAAAAGGGCTGCCGTTCTGCCCAGACCCAAAACGCTCTGCCGGCAACACTGTGGCATTCAATAAGGAAGGGTGATCGATGAATCAATAAATGGCAGGCAGAAGGTTTGCCTGGGCATAACGGCGGGCCCTTTTAGCAGGTTGGCAAAACTCTGGGCAACGGCAGAGCATGTTTTTCAGCATTTTGAGCTTCAAAACAATGGCCAGCAATTTGAGCTTTAAAACAACGGCAGTGTGCTGCTCAGCCCCTCCTAAGCTGTCTGTCAAAACTTTCTGGACATGTTGAACTAGACAACCTGAAAACGCATAAAAGGTAACTTCAAAGCATTGGCAATGTGCTGCCCAGCATCCTCCTAACCTGTTTGGGCCAGGACATTCTGGACGTGTTGAACCAGACAACCCGAAAACACATGAAAAGGTAGCTACTGGAACAGCGCTGCCGTGTCCCAGGCCTGCATAGGGCCTATTTCCTCCCCGGGCACCACCGTAGCACGGGCGTCAGGCACAAGCCCGGGGTGCAGCTCAGCTTGCACGTCAAAGCCGTCCCAGTTGCCCATGAGGAGCTCCGTAAAAGAAGCGGGCTCCTCCCCCCGGGACAGCGCCGCGTCTGCCGCGAGGTCGGCCGCCTCCTTGGAGAGCGGCGCCAGGCGCTTGGCCAGCGCCTCCAGCTCAGCGACGAGCTCCTCGCCACTCGGGCTCGCCTCCTGATCGCTGCCCTCCTCGTCGTCGCTCTCCTCGCTAGCGGCCGCGCTGGGCGCGCGCCGCTTGCTGGCCCCGCGCGCCTCGTTGTGCAGCGCCCGCTTGACGGTCGCGAGCTTGCCGATGGTGTCGGGGTCGAGCCGCTTGCGGCGCTCGGACGGGCACCAGCCGAAGTCGCTGAACGTCTGCTCCACCGAGGCGGAGTGTAGCACCACGCTGAACAGCACCTCGGCGAGCACGGCGAGCTCAGCGTTGCCGGCGTACTTGACGCCCCGCCACCACGCCGTCGCGTTGAAGAACTCGCCGCCGTGGGCCATGTCGTAGGGCGCGAAGCCCGTGATGTACTTGATGAACTCGTGCATGCAGCGCTTGGCGACCTGCGGTGCGCGGTGCGCCAGACAAAGGGTCGGCGCGCGGGTCGGGCACGGCCGAACAGCGCCACGGCAGCGGGGCCTGCTTCAAGAGGTCAGGAAGGGCTGACAGTGCCCGCACCTCGAGTGAAGCGCCCCGCCGCTGGAGCAGCTTGGCCACGTGCACAGCCAGCGCATCAAACGGCTTGCCCTCCGGCAGCGCCACGCGCTTGAAGCGCGGGTCCAGCGCGAGCGCCAGGCGGCCCGAGAGGTTGTCCATCTGCGCCACGCGCCGGCTGTAGGCCTTCGCGATGTGCCGCGCAGCGCCTGTCGAGGCAGAAGGGTGTGGAATGCGTGTCAGTTGGGCTCCACTCTCTAAAGGCAGGTCTCCATGTCACTTAAAAGACGAGACAAAAGGGTGTGGAGAGCGTGTCAGTTGGGCTCCACTGTCTGAAGGCAGGTCTCGATGTCGGTGAAAAGAGGGCGGTGCGCGCACCGGTGGGCAGCTGAGAGATCTGCCTGAGCAGCTCCTGGCCCAGGTACACCCAGTAGCGGGTCGCGTCGGCGAGCGTGGCGTCGTCCGCCTGCATGGCCATGATGACGGCGCTGAAGGGCGCCAGCAGGGCATTGAGCATCTCGAGGTCGCCCCAGAATGCCGCGCTGTGCAGCGCCTCTGCCACAGCCGCGCTGATGTCGGCGGCGCCTTCCTCCGCGACCTGCGTTGGCAGGAGGGACTTTATAATGAGAACGACAGACTTTCGCCTCGTCATATAATCTGATTTGTTTCTGGAGACGCGCCTGCGTCAGCGCTGGGCGCAGCGCGGCGACGGACTGCAGCATGCGCTGCACGGACGTGATGAGCTGCACGGACGTGCGCGTCGTGTCTGAGGACACCAGGCTGGAGGTGATCTGCAGCGCCTGGGCCTTGGCGCTGAGCCGCTCGCGCGCGGTGTGGCTGTGGCGGAAGAACGCGACAACGCGCTGGCTCTTGGCCACGAGGCCGCTCGCCCATGCGTGGGTCAGGATGGACGCCACCACATGCGTGAAGCCATGCATCGCGCACCTGCACCATGCACCTCAACATTCAGGCACAGATGGGGGGGGGGTGCGTCAGAGTCAGTGGGGCGGGTTTTGCAAGGATGTGGGAGCTTGGCCAAGCTCGTTCGCCAAAAGAGCTGGCGCGACCACATCAAATCTGGTCTCGAGGGCTGGGGTACGCACGGCAGGTCGAGGATTGCTGGTAGCCCTCCGTGCGTGTGAGCCCCGCGCGTGCCGCCTTCATCGCCGCCGCGTTGCCGGTCACGAGCGCAGCCACCTTCTTGGCGCCGACCAGGTCGATCCAGGCCTTGAAGCGCTCTGAGACCCGGTCATAATAGAACCAAGTTGGCGCCGCGCTGAGAGGCTTGAGTGCAGAGGTGGAGGTTACAGGGTCGACGTGTGGCGCACCTGTGAGGTACGCGGCGGTGTGCTGCCCCAGGGAGAGGTCCTCCACGGCCAGCACGTGCACGGTGCGGTCGGGGAAGAGCACGTTGACTGCGTAGAGGGTCTGTCCCCGCGCGTTCGTCCGCCCATCGAGCGCGATGGTGAGCTTGCCGCTCCGCTCGAGGCGGGCCTTGAAGGCCAGCTGGACGCGCGTGAACTCCTCGGTCAGCAGCGTCGTCCTCAGGGCCTCCCGGCCTGCGCGGCACAGTCGTCGGTTAGCCACTCTGCTTTGCGCCACGCAGTAAGCTGGCAGGACAACTCAGGAAACAAAGCGTGAAAGGAGTGCGCACTCGGCAGAACGTAGCTGGGCCGCAGTAGGCTCACGAGGCGACGGAGTTGCGGGTTGTCCACCAGCCGGAACGGGATGCCGCTGGTGACGCACGCGCGCAGCAGCTCTTTGTTGGCCTGCTGAGCGATGGCAGAGGGCAGTGCCAAGTCCACGACGCGGGACGGTGTCTCCTGGCCGGCTGCGCTGCCACCGGTGAGGATGCGCTGCTTCTTGGGCAGCGGACGCGGCTCGTTGGCGACGCGGGCCATCTCCGTGGCGCGCGTTTGCTCCGGCACTTTGCTGCACGTTGTCAGGATGTGCTTGGCCAGGTTGTCGTCGCGGCCCAGGAGGTCTGTCTCGCAGTACTTGCAGGTCCACCACCAGCGGTTGTTCTTCACGGGCTTGGCGACGTTCCTGGTGAAGTGGCTCGTGATGCAGTCCAGCGGGCGCCCCGCCTTCCTTGGTCCTCCGCCGCTGCCAGGCTCGCTGTTCATGGTGCAGGTGGGCGCCAGTGGATGTGCGCTTTCAAACAGTGGCAGGCAGAAGTTCGGGCAGAACCCTGCCATTTACCCCCGGCAGGGTGCTGCCCGAGTTCTGCCCGCCTTCTGCCCGAGTGCGCACAGCAAGAGGAGCCCAGTGGGCTCAGCCCACCATGAATTGGCGCCCACCAGAACTAGCTAGCCAGGCAGCGACGTAGGGCCAAAGAAGGCGAGGCGCTCGTTGGACTCCATCACAAGCTACTTCACAGAAAACGTTGCCAAGCCCGCAAAAAACAACCACTACTGGTGGACCTGCAAGCACTGCGAAGCAGACCTCCTGGGTCGCGACGACAACCTGACCAAGCACGTCCTGACAACGTTCCACAAAGTGCCGGAGCAAACGCGCACTGCGGAAATGACCCGCATCGTCAACGAGCCGCGTCCGCTGCCCGAGAAGCTGCGCAGCCTCACGCCTGTGCTGCGGAGGTGCCCGGGCGGCCAAGGGGCCCTGGGCAGGTCAAGCGCTGCTGCAGTAGCAACCTTCTTATGTGTTTTCGGGTTATCTAGTTCAGTACGTCCAGAAATCTAGTTCAATACGTCCAATAAGTCTTGACAAACAGGTTAGGAGGATGCTGGGCGGCACACTGCCACAAAGTCTTGGCAAACAGGTTAGGAGGATGCTGGGCGGCACACTGCCATTGTTTTGAAGCTCAAACGGCTGAATGAATGACAACCGTGTATCAGCTGCCAGCTGAATAACATGCTCTGCCGTTCTGCTCAGGCTTTTGCCAATCTGCCAAAAGGGCCTGTCCGTTCTGCTAAACCTTCTGCCTGCCACACGAATGATTCAAACACGCACATTTGAATGTGTGTGCGCAAACCCCCCCCGGGGGGGGGGGGCAGCCCCAGGGTTCGGGGCAGTTTGGCAGAAGCCTGCCAAACTTTGTAAAACTCGGGCAACTTGCCTGCCACATCAGATCAAATCAGTGTTTCAGACAAATAGCATTGCCAAAGGTCTGCTGTTGGCATGCCCGCGATGGCGGCTCAGCCAGTCACCACTCCGGCACCTGTGCATATGGCACAGCAGATCGGAGATACCAGGCGGAGCAGCGATGCTACTTGTGCGTCCAGCCCACCGACGCAGCAGACGGTGCGCTGCTATTTTCCCTGGTTCCTTTGTGGCTGTCCAAGCATCAAGGCACGCGCGCTTGAGCTGAAGCCAACTCTGCGTGTGCAGGAGGCGGCTGCGTGGGGCTGTGGCAGTGCCACTGAGAGCGCCAGCGCGCCAGCACCACAAGCCGTGCGCTCGTGCCTGCACACTCGTGCTTCAAGTGCATTGAAAGGCTTGCGCCTGCCACAGCATGGGGAAGTAAGGGCCGTTGCCTGCTGGACGGCAGGAGGAGCAGGCGGGAGGCGCCGGCGAGGACGGGGCAGACAGGCACCTGCGCCGCAAGGATATCAACAGGAACTCCGCACGGCGCGGGCGCGTGAAGCGGGCAGAGGAGACCAGCAGTCTGCGCCGCCAGGTGCGTGGCGGGGCCGTGGGGCACACAGAGCTGAGAGCGCCTGCCTGGACGCCGCTCTGGCTCGCCCGACTGCTCACGTTGGCCTCAGCAAGTGACACGCAGGATCACAGGACTGAGCCACTGGTGTGGTGTGCTGACCGAGGCGGGCGCAGCAGGTGGCGGCGCTGCGGTGGGAGAACAGCATGTTGCTCAGCTTTGCGACCAAGCTGCGGCAGGAGAAGCGCGAGCTGGAGATCTGTCAGGCGCTGCTGTCGGCTGAGAACCTGCGGCTTGCGGCGCGCCTGGGCCCGCAGCCGGACCCGGCGCTCACCAGGAGAGAGGCCTAGGGGACCAGGGTGACCTTGGTTTTGCTACTCCCTGTGTGCTGCAGTTTGTGTTCACGTGTGGATGACTATTGGTGAGCCAGAGTGATTGTTTTCAGCCACTGCTGCCTGCCTAATGCGAGTGCGACGTGCTGGGCTTGTTCGCCGGCATGCAAGGAGCGCTTGCTTTGCCTGTTGTCTCTGCTGCTCCCAGGTGCAGCACCCTGCGGCTCTCCTGGCTAACAGTGAAGCAAAGAGCACCAAGCAGGCCCATACTGCGCGTCATCCAGTCATGCTACCTGTAAAGCACGGCACCCAGTGCCATAGCCAGCGCCCCTCGGCACAAGGCAGAACGCTGCTGCCAGCCTCCTACACTATGGTATTACACTGATGTTGCGCGCCGCGACATGCCTGCGCTCCTTTCCCGGCCGTCGCCTCATACGTGTACAGGTATTCTCACAACCCCCCATGTAGCACAGTGCCTGCCATCATGCGCCCTGGTGTACACAGCCCTGCTCCGTGCCGCCGGCCGGCCAGCGCCCATCTGCCGGCGCGCATCACAGGACCTCCCACTCCTCGGCGCCGCTGCGCGCGCGCTCTGCGGCGAGCGGCGCCGCGTGCGCGCCGGGCCTGCAGCCGCCCGGCGCTGCCGCCGCGTCCACGAGCTCGCCCTCCTCGCCGTCGGGCGGCCGCGCCGCCGGCGCGCCCGCGTCCTCCGGCTCAGCGCACGCGTCCGCTGGATCGCCGCCGCGCCTGGCGCGCCGCCGCGGGTCAGCGCGCTGCCAGCGCACAGCGCTGCCATCCCCGCTGCTGCCACCAAGTCTGTGCGTACTTACAGGTCAGGGGGTCACCCGGCGCACACAGAGCAGCCACTGCAGCACAGACTGCCTCGCTCTGAACGACGTTCCTGTGGGTTGAATCACTTGGCTGAGGCGGCGGGCCCGCATACAACATGAGCCTCAAGAGCCAACAGGCGGCCAGGAGGTGCCTGTGGCGTGTGCGGTGGTGCAGTCTGACCACCCTACCCCTACCAACCCGTCCCGCGACATGCGCGGGCGGACAGGCGGCAAGCAGCCAGCTGCGCGCACCAGGCGGCCGGCTCGTCGCAGGGCGCATGCTCGGCGACGCTCAGCAGCGGCGCGCCGCCGGCCGCCGCCTCCAGCGCCGCCAGCCGCGCGGCCAGGTCCCGGAACTCGTCTGCGTGCGCGCAGGCGCTGCGTACCTCACCTCACGCGCGCGCTCACACACGGCCGCAGCATTCCGGCTGGTGGGTGCAGCCATACCGCCTGGCCAATACAGAATCTCACAGCAGGCCTGCGCTCCGCCCAGACTGTAACCCAGGCCACCCGAATCAGGCGATGCGGGCGCCTCCACACCACCAGAGTGCCCAGGACCACAACGCCACCCGGCGTCTAGCCTCAGACGCCGGCCTGCGCACCGAGCGTGCGGCAGTAGAACGCGATGGCGAGCGAGGGGTCGATGTTGGCCAGCGGCATCATGCGCAGCACGCCGCAGAAGTACGTGTCTAGGTCCTGCTCGCCATCGGCCTGCGCGCCGTCTCGCCCCGCTCCGGCTGCGCTCCATGAGCGCTTGGTCTCCGCCCCGCACCCTCCCAATGCCGGGCACCTCTGACAACTGATGGTGAACAGGACCTGTAGCTTCATGTACGGCTAAATGAACGCCGGTTTGGTCCAGTGGGCCTGAAAAACCTGTCCCAATGACCGCCCCCAGCACTTGAAAAAGATTGCAGAAGGAGTAGCAAAGGGTACGCGCGCGCACCTCCTGCACCTCGTGCGGGTCCAGGAACAGCACGTGGCCGCCCTGGGCGCCCACGAACAGCAGCGAGCTGGACGGCCGGCCACCCAGCACGCCGCAGCTCTGCGGCCAGGCCAGCAGCGCGCGCAGCTGCTCGCAGTAGCACGGGTTCAGCTGCGCGCGCACCCCGCGCGCCCCCGCCCGTCAGGGTTAGGGCAGGGTTAGAGTAGGGTAGGAACGCATGTGGCGCGCGCGGCGCTGTCTGGGAGCGGCACCGATTCAGCTTGGCGGCAGGCCGTGCGCCAAGGTGCGCTGCCAATAGCCCAGCGGTCTACCAGACATCAACTCGACTCTGCTACAGACGATGAGCAGCGGGCGGCAAGGCGCTCTCCACTTTGGTACTGCTGTGAGGGGAGAAGGACGCACTGGCACCGTGCCAGGCGCCAGTGCAACTCCGCTCTTCGTCGCATGGCCTCATGATACACAGAGCCTGGGTGCAGGTGCGGCGGCGGGCGCCGCGGCGGCGCACCTTGCCATGCAGGCCCAGCATCAGCGGCACCAGCAGCAGCAGCCCCGGCGCGCCCGCCGCGGCTGCGCCAGCCGCAGCCGCGCCGCCGAGCGCGCCAGAGCTTGCAGCATCCGCGGCGTCGGCGTCTGCGCAGGCAGGCGCGCCCGCGGCCACGCCCGCAGGCGCGCTCGCAGCTGCGGGAGCTGCGGGCGGCGGCGGCGGCGCGCTGCTCGCTGCGCCGGCGGGCGCGGCCTCGAACTCCGCCTCAACCCTGCGTGTGCGTGTGCGCTGAGGCGCGGGGCTCCAGTGAATGAGCCTGGTGCTGGCTGGAACCCACAGTGGCAGAGCTTTGATGTTCGCTCCCCGGCCGGCACGGGGCTGGAAACAGCAGTGCCAGATTGGGTGTCGCAACATGCATCAGGCGTGCCACATGGCGTGCCACAAGATGCGCGGGCCGAGCAACTGCGGGGCCCCGCAAGGGCAAGCTCGGCTGCAGAGTGGCGGGGGCGCAGAATAGATCCAAGAGGGTCTGCTAAAGCCTCTGCGGGACGGGCGCGGGACGCCCGCCCCTGCAGGGCTTGCAGGCGCGGCCGGTGGGGCCGCACTCGGAGGTGGCGAGCACGGGCGCGCCGCCGCCGGCGGTGGCCACCACGCGCACGCGCAGGCCGGCCGGGCGCCGCCGCCGGCACAGCGCCTCCAGCGTGTGGCACAGCGTGGACGGGCCCAGCCAGTGCCCCGGGACCACCCTGCGCGCGCGCAGCTGGGCACGTTCGCCAGGCTTTCTGTTTCGCGCACAGGGGTTCACCAGAGTTTGCTGCTCGTTCTCGCACAGGGGGTCTCAGCGCCGCGGGGGGCATGCGGCAGCCCTGCACTCCGCCCTCGCTTTGAGCAACTAAAGCTCACGCTGGCCCAGCCAGCTGCGCACAAGCAACACTTGCGGCCTGCGCGCCGCGCGGCGCGGGGCGCACCCGTGCGCGCGCCCGGCCTCGCACAGGCTGTGGATGGAGAAGGGGTGCGGCTCCAGGCCCGGCCGGTCCCAGAACCAGGCCAGCAGCGCGGCCACGCCCGGCGCCTGCGCCTGCACCGCCTCGCCGCGCCGCCGCCGCCACGCGCGCCCGGCCACGTGCCGCGCAAGCGCCTGCCGGGGCCGGAACCCTCTAGGGCTGCAGCGCCCTTGCCCAAGAGACAGCGCTTGCCGTGCACCGCTGGCAGGGAGAAGGAGTGCGGCCCGGCCTTCGCAGCCGTTTCGCGTGTAAGCGCCTCAGCAGTCAAACAGAGGTCAGATTCCTTTCAGCACAAGTGAGCAGCCTGCTCCTGACCCAGCTTGCGAGCCGCCAGGCGCGGGGCGCCGCGCCTGCGCCATGAGCGCCTGCCCGCTGCGCAGCGTGCAGCCCCAGCCGACGTCGCTCGTCAGCCCGGACTCGCCTGCGGCGCGCGCCGCAACACGCTCATATGTGCTATATGCAAGCACATATAGCACGACACGAGGTGTTGGCTGGCAGGGAGCGGCCGGCCACGCCGCGCACCAATGGGCGGGAAGTCGCGCCGGTAGGTCATCCAGACGCAGGACTCAAAGTCGCGCCGCACTGCCTCCAGCACCTGCACCGCCGCGCGCCCAGCGCAGTCTGCGCGTGCTCCGGTTCCAAGAAGGTGCAGGCGCGGCGCGGCGCGGGCGCGCGCCTCCTGATCCAGCGAAGGGCCGCTGCCGTCCTCCGCCCGCGCCGCCGGCTCGGGGTTCTGGTAGCAGGCGCCCAGCAGCCAGAGCGGCTCGGCTGATGCGGGGAGCGCGGTCGTGCCCTGGCCCCGGACGTGAGCAGACCGTCAGGCGTGCGGGGCTGTTGATCAGCGCTCTTGTGCTCCATCACCGCGCGCGCGCCGCTGGTTGCTAGCACTGACCTTGAAGCAGTTTGCAACAGTGTCTTAAGGCTTGGAAGGGGCCTCCCAGCCTGGCTGGGCGCCAGACTCACATCCAGCGCTGTGTTGCGCACAGGTGCTGCCATCAAGCGCCCCGACAGGCAAGGTGGGTACGCAGGAGGAGCGGCCTTCACCTGCAGGTAGTCCTGCAGTTGGCGGAGCCCCAGGGTGTGCGCCATGCTGTAGTACGTGCTCGACAGCCCCAGCCGCAGTTGTTTTATGAGGTTGAGCCTCTGTGCACGGCCGGCCGGCTCAGCGAGGTCAGCGGCACGCGCCATTGGGCGGGAGCGCTGCAGATTGGCGCCAGGCCTGACACATGAACTGGTGCGGGCTCTGGCGCGTGGGGTGGATTATTAGCGCGACATCGGTCCAGGAGAGATGGCTCTGTTGTTTTAGGCGACTTACCTGGCGAGCCAAGTTAGGTCGTCTCACCCTGATCAAAGTTACACCGCAACTCCTGCCTGCCTTGGCAGCCTCCTTCCTCCCCAACTTGGTGTTTCGACACTGCAGCTGGCCGCACCGCCACAACCTCACGTACCCGCAGTCATGGAGGAGATAATGAAAAAGCGGCAGAAGGAGGCAGATGACGCGTATGAGGCTATGTGGGATGGGGGCAGGGGCTCGCACCACCCGGACTACGACCCCACGGCCGCCGGCGTCTACATTGTGAAAAGCAGCCGCGCCACGGACGAGCTGTACAACGCGATCGTGAAGAACGATATTCAAAAGGTGTATGAGAAGATTGAGGAGGGCGCAGACGTCAACTTTGTATTCCAGAGGGCCTACAGGTCACAAGAGGGCTACACGCCACTCATGGTCGCAGCCCACCGGTGCGCTGCGCCGCAGGTAGAGTGCTTGTTCAGGCTGCCAAGGGTCCCTCCACAAAGCGCACGCGTAGGAGACGCGCGCCGGCGTCTGCGCAGGGGCAGGTACGAGTGCGCGCGTGCGCTGCTGCGCGCTGGCGCAGACCCCAACTACACCAATGGCGGCCACGACCTGGCAGTGTTCTGGGCGATCGATGGCGGCGTGGACATGACGCGCCTGCTGCACGAGTGCGGACCCTCTGAGCACGCTGCTGCTGGAAGTGCGTGCTTGTGCTGGGAACGCGCACGGCGCTTGTCAAATTGCAAGCTCCCCACACACGTGCCCCTGCTGCACACGCCATGCTTCGCCTGCATCATCAACCAAGTTTGCGTATGTGCATGTTGCGGCAACAAGACAGCCAGGCTACCCCCTCGCCTGCCAGGCACCACCAAACTGCGCTCTAATACGGTGGCCCACGTACCCACGGCGCTGACCGCTGCAGTCAGCTGAAGCGCTAGCTTCCACAGCCTTGGCCGCATCAGTTGCAGCAGGCCCGACGGCAGCAGGCGCGGCAAGGACATGGAGGCACTGGTGCTGCAGTACCTGGCGCCAGACACCAGCAACCGGCGAACGGCCCATGCTGTTGCGGCGCTCCAGAGTTCTGTAGCCGGAAAATGCAGCCCAACTGCGCCCGGCGCCGGCAGGTACGGCGCAGACCTGGACGCGCGGACGCCCAAGGGCTGGACGCCGCTGAGCTACGCGGTGGCCAAGGGCAAGTACGGCGCGACGGAGGAGAAGGGCATCTACCCCGAGGTCCGCCCCAGCCTGCCACCGCCACGCGCCTGGCCGGGCTTCCTTGGGAGGCGCTCCAGGCGTGACTGAGCGTGCACGCATCCACCAGAAGCCTGCCCCTGGCCTGGCGCCGGCAGCATTTGCAGGCGGGCAAGAGGCGTCGCTGGCAGGCGTCCTGTCGGACAAAGCTAAATGTGATCGGCGAGCACAGGGGCGCACCAACATATCCATGTTTGTAGCAAGCCCGGGGACCTCCCTCCACCACCGCGTTCTGAAAGCAGCCCCGCGCTTAGGAGCGGAGCACGAGGCACTCGCAGGCTGCCTGCGTGTGTGCGCATTGCGTTAACACCAGCAGTGGGAACAATGCTTTGCAACAGGCTGCAGCGCATGCGCGGCCCGTGCCCCGCGCAGGACGTGCGGCCCATGTTGCACAGCATGTGCAGCCCGTGTTGTACAGCATGCGCGGCCCATGCCCAGCGCCAAGTGCGGCCCGTGCGCCACGCAGGACGTGCTCAAGTACTACGGCGCGACCGCGTACGGCGACGGCCCGGAGGCGCTGGGGCAGCGCAGCCCGCGCGAGAGCTTCAACCTGGCGGTCGACGCGTTCCAGCGCGAGCGCGGCAGCTACCAGCAGCCGCTGGAGCACCCATAGCCGCCGTAATGGGTGAGGGTAGGGTTAAGGCCGATGCATCTTAGCACGAGCGGGGCAGCTACCAGAGGCCGCTGGAGCACCCATAGCCTTGGTAGCCTGCGGCGCGCTCTGGCAGCGCGGGAGAGCGACCTGCTCTTGCATTCCAGCATCATGGCTGTCGCGTGTGCGGGCGAAGGGAGCTGGCGCAGGCGGCAGTGCACCCCTGCTATGGCACCCGCAGCCAACAGAACCCACCCCTTCACTCTTTTAGGGCAGTCACATGCATGCCAGTGCCGCTTGTGTGCTGCTCACATAGGCTGATATGGTCTTGGCAACCTGGCAACGCTTGTGGGTTGCATCATTGCGGCATCCCTCATGCACGAGAGAGGCTTCCTGGCGGCTCACGGGTAATGCTCTGTGCGGAGGCAGAGGTGAGGAGGTATACGACACATGCAACATATGGACTTGTCAGGGTTTGCGGGAGAGCTGTGCTCATGTTTTTGTAAAAGCACAAGCCACTTTGCACGTTCTGGGAGAAGCTGGTGCCGCGAGGCTGACCGGCACACTGCTTCCCCTCCTTCACACTGAACTACACATTGGTGTGCAACAGGACCATGCATGTGGTACCCTCTGACCCATGGCAGACGCACATGGCCTTGTTTAAATGCATGCTGACCTACAAACGGACACAAACCCTGACAAGCGCACATCGACGCATGCTGGCCCACACAGATCGCCAGGACTGCGCATGCCCAACCGTATACGAAGTGCTGCACAAGAAAATAATGTAATCCTACACCTAAGCTTTGCAAGCACAGCCAGGCGGGCCCTAGGCCGCCAGCAGCTCTGCCTGCCGTCCGCGCTCGGCATGCGCCAGGCCGTGAGCGCCGCCCTGCTCCCGCGAGCCCGCATCCGCATCCTGCAAGCACGCAAGCTGCCTGGGCGCCAGCGCGCGCTGCGGCCCGCCTCTCGCCGCGCCGGCGCCCGCGGCGCTCGGCGACAGCACCGCCGCGGCCTCGACAGCCGCCTGGTACTTGCGCCGCCACTCGTGCGCCGCCGCCTACGCGCCGCACATTCGGCTCAGGCGGACCTCTGCGCGCTGCCGCCCTCGCGCGCCTCTGCCCGGAGTCCCTTTACGAGCTCATGGGTTGGGCCAGCGCTGAGGCAAGACCCGCTGCTTAATGCTTGCGCGGCCGCCCGCGCGCATGGGCGTCGGCGCCCAATGTAGTATCTGACAGGGACACCCGCCTGCATGCATGCACCGGTCCATGACTCTGCGCTGCCGACGTGGCCCTGGTGTCTCCCAGACTTTGAGCCATGTTCTTACCAGCTGATGGCGAGGTCTGCAGGCGTGCGCTGCAGCTCTCACACCGGAGCAGAGCAGAGCAGCGCGGCGCCAGTGTCATGCCGGCAGGCAGTGCTTGGAGCCGCGCACGCGCCTGCGCTGCAACCGCCGCTGCCTCTTGCGCCGCGCGGGCGGCCTCCAGGCTAGCCGCCTGCTCGGCGAGCGCCGCCGCCACGCGCCGCGAGCGCGACGCGTCCGCCTGCAGCCGTTCAGCCGCGTCGCCCGCGGCCGCCAGGCAGCGTGCGGCCTCCGTGCGCGCCGCGGCCACCTCCCTACCGCACGGGACAGGGGTGAGCACTGCGAGGACTGTCTGGGGTGCGGCGTCCATCCATGTGCCTGTGTCTGTGCTTTCACAGGCTTTGCTTCCGAGCAGAGCTGTCGACCAGGGTAGGGCTAAGAATAGGGTAGGGTAGGCTGCTGCTGCACACCGCTCCCGTGCGGCCAGGCGCGTGGCCAGTGCGGCCTGCTCGCGCCCGGCCCGGGCAGCGGCGGCGGCGGCCTCGGCGGACGCGACGGCGCGGCCGCGGTCGCGCTCCAGCGCGATGTCGGCCTGCGCGCGCAGCTCCTCGCGCAGCGTCTCCAGCTCCTCGCCGCGCCTGCGCGCGGTGCGCGGGGCCCGCGGTCACCGGGCCTGTGCTTGTTCACCTACAACGGCCGCCACCTAAACGTCACAACGCCAGTGTTCCTGCACGGTGCGCGAGGCCAAGAGATAACTCTGCCACAACATGCGTACAATCGCATGCGGGAGCTGCTCGGCTGCGCTGCCCCCAGCAGCATCCATAGAAGCGCTATGCGCCCCAGGAGGCGGGGGGAGTAGGCGTACAGAGCATGACGAGCCATCCCTATCAAGCATGTTTGTCAGGAGGCGACAGCCGTGGCCGCGCCGCTGCTGCGCGAGCTCGGCCGCCTGCGCGGCCTCGCTCTGCGACGAGGCGTGCAGCGCATCGGCTGCGGCGGCCGCCTCGGCGCGGCCGGCGGCCAGCGCGGCCCCCGCATCCGCCGCAGCTGCGCGCGCGTCCGCGGCTTCTGCCTCCAGTGCCGCGCAGCGCGCCTCGAGCTCCACGATCTGGGTTTCCGCCTGCGACCAGCACGCGCCCGGCAGCGCTGCTCAGCTGTGCACAGACGAGCATGGAAGGCAGCAACCACATCCTTTGCACGCAAGGGTCGCATGGCGCAGGCCCCAATGTTGCCACTCAATGCACATGCTTGCTGTGTTGATACCGGAGCTGCTACTTTTCTTCCCATGTGAGTACCCATTACGTGCCGAGTCGGGTGACACTAGGCGTCAGGCATGCAGCAGGCCCGAGCGCCAGACCAGCTGCGCGCACCCTGCTGCGCAGCTCTTCCTCCGCACTGGAGGCCGCCTCCCGCTCTGCAAGCACCTGCGCTTCGACTAGCCATCAACCTTGTGCATGATGGCCAGTGGAGGAGGCGCGTGACTGTCGCTTCTTTCCTTTCCTGTCACAAATATCTTTGAAAGTTCACAAGTTACTGCATAGGGAGGTCTGTTTGGCATGCTCGCATGCATGCCCTTTCAAGCACGCTACATGGTCCCGACCTCGGCGGTGGATGAGGTGTGCATCTGCAGAGCCCGCTCTCACTTGCATGCCCTGGCCCGTCAATCGTGCACACCCATCGACATGGACGCATGCCGGCGCCATGTCCTGCACTTTGAATGTGCAAAGGTCCTGTTCCCCAGGACCTGCATCGGACAGTCGCTCCCGCCCTTGCCAGGGAATCAACGCAGGGCCAGGAACCCTTACCTGCGCAAGCGCCTGCGCCTGGTCGCGCGCGGCGGCCTCGCGGTCCTCGGCGGTTGCCGCGGCGGCCGCCAGCTCGCCCGCGGCCTCGGCGCGCGCGCGCAGGCTCGCAGCCTCCTCCCGCGCCTCGCGCTCCGCGCTGCCCGCCCAGCCATGCCAATCACCCACAGGTCTACTTAACAGTGCAGGTAAGGAAGACTGCTACCGCCGCTGTGAGCTGGCGCTGTGCAGCACAGGCCGTTCTTCTTCTCAGGCCGTTCTACCGGTGCTAAGCTCCCCATGAGCGCATGCACAGACTGCTCCACAGAGGTGCGGGACATGGCTCGGCGGGCGGCCGGGGTTGCTCTGCTGGGCCTCGCCTCCAGGTGCGCCCGCTCCTCCCTGCTCATATTTTCCAGAGGTAGGGTAGGTCTAGGACATGTACAGACATGCGCGGGCCGCACCGCTGCGCAGCCGCCAGGCGCCCCTCGAGCGCGAGCGCGGCCTGCTCCAGGCGGTGCGCGTCATGGCTGGCGGCCGCCAGGCGGCCGCGCGCGCCCGCCGCCGCCTCCTCCAGCGCGGCCACGCGGTCGCGCAGCTCCACCGCCTCCAGCGCCTGCCGCGCAGCGCGCCAGCATAAGGATAGGGTTAGGGCGGCCGCAGCTGGACTCGCCGCGCCGTGCAGCAAGTGATGCATTTTACATATGTATGATGCTCAGCATGAAATGCTGAGTCGGGTTCTTTGGCTCCAGCGCGGATGGTCCAGGGTGCTGGTGAACAGAGCGCAGCAAAGCCCATGCATGCAGAGACATACTGACTGAGGCTCCTAACCAAGCCATGGAGGTCCCAGAGACTGGACGCCATTGACGGAGCGCACTGTCGCCGCAGTGCTTGCTTCGGCAGGTGATGCTGATGTAGTTGGCCGGAGAGTTTGCCACCCACGTCAGGTGTGTGCGCTGGGCGCCACGGCGGCATGCCGGCCAGGTCAGGGGCGTGGGCACGCCAGGTGGAGGGGCCCTGCCCTGCACCTGCTCCTGGCTCTGCTGCGACGCCTGCCGGCGCGCCGCCTCGGCCGCGGCCATGGCCTCCTCGATCACGCCCGCGCTGGCCGCGGCCGCGCGCTGCGCGGCGGCCTCCACCTCCTTCACCTGCGGACAGGGTTAGGGCATGCATGAGCGGCAGCCGCGCGGCGGCCTCCGCCTTCGTGACCTCTGCGCTGCGGGTGGAGTGTCGCTCAGGCGCCTGCATGCCTGTGGCAGCCTCACTTCGGGCTTTAGGACGTAGGTGGCGACACGCTCATGGCCTACACAAGCTCGTGCTGTTGTGTGGTGTCGCGATTAGCGCGGGAACACTCAGGGCTGCCGGCAAGTGCAGGGACATCCCCATTGCCCTGGACGGACACGTCGCCACGCTCACCTGACCCTTCGCAGACACCCTCTGGCATCCAAAACCGCACCCCCAGCTCTAGCCAAGCACGCCCTCCAACGGTATGCGCTCCGCACCACAGAGCGCGCGTACCTTGGGCGTGCTCTGCAGGCGCCGATTCTCGTCGGCCAGGCGCAGCAGCTCCGCGCGCAGGCCCTCCAGCTCGGCGCCCAGCGCGGCCGCCTCGTCGCAGCGCGCGGCCTCGCGCGCCGCCGCCAGCTCCTCGCGCAGCGCTTGCGCCTCCACTGCGCGCGGCGGCATGGTAAATCAAGCATTTGCCTGTGCTAAATACATGTCTCTTGCAGTCAGCACGAGTGTGTTTTGCACATACAGACAGGCGCACGGCCAGTGCTGCGCACTTGCCTGGCACTGCATGTTGCTGAGGTGATGAGACAGGGGCCAGCAAGACATGTCTAAGACAGTGCGCACAAGTGCATAGGCTGACGACCCAGAGGCAAGCGCCGACATGCAGTCTGCATGTGATGTTAACTACACCGGGCTGCCCCGCTCCATTCAACGCGTGTGCAAAAACCTATGGGCCGCCGCGCCGGCAAAGCGCGCGACCTCCGGGTTGTTGTCGGCGCGCGCGCGCAGCAGCGCGCACTCCTCGCGCAGCGCGCCCGCCTCCGCGGCGGCCTCCTCACTCGGCGGCAGGCCGCTGCCCGCCGCCGCGGCCTACCCCATGCGACCCACAGTAGCGCGCTCAGCAAGCCCGCGCGGCCCGCCCACAGGGCCTCTCCACATAGAGGAGCGCATATCCTTAGCATTTGGCTCTAGAACAGAAGCACTGCATGTTAGGGGCACAGCCACTTGCGTTCTCGGCTGCAGCGAGCACTGCTGCGGTCCTCGGCTCTCCGTCATGGTGTGGCGCCGGCCCAGCGGGCGCGCTGCGTGCGGCGCGCCTGCAGCCGCGCGATCCTGTCCTCCTTGAGGCGCAGGATCATCTTGGCGCGCTGCGCGTCCATGTCGCGCTGGCGCAGCAGCCCGAGCAGCCGCTCCGCCTCCGCGCTCGCGCGCCGCCCGGCCGCCGCCGCCGCCGCCTCGCGCCGCAGCGCGCCCAGCAGCGCCGCGTGCCCGCTCTGCATGTGCAGCGCAGCAGAAGGGTGGGTGGCCACGGGTGAGGACCGAAAGGACCACGCCCGCCGGCGCTTTGTGGCGCAGCGCGGGCTGCAGCATGTCATCCACGCTTTGAAGCAAATGACGCGCAGCGGCGACTCATTGCTGCACGGGCGCTTTACCAAACATGTATGCATGGACGTCCTGCTCCCCATTCATGCATCTCTGCGTGCGGCCTGCACATGTAAGCAACTCATCTGTCAGACCGCACCGGCGACACAAAGTGCGGCGTGCAGCTGCCCGGGCTGATGCAGGCCCCTGCGGCTGCGGCGACGCCAAACTTGCCCAGCGGCGTTGTGAAGGGGCTGCCCAGGGCGGCCGGCGCGCGCACATGCGCTCCGCTCGGCGCCTGCATCGCGCTGCTGCTATGTCGCCATACCAGCACCTATGGTTTGCCTTCAAAATGCAATGTCATGCCGCTTTGCTGGCAGAGAAGGTACGTGGCGACGAAGCTGAGCACAGAACGACAGGCTCGGCACATGCAGAGTGCCAGCATGACCCTATACTGCGTGGGCACTCTGGTCTGCATAGCACAGCCGAGCCAAGCAGGCTGTGAGGCTTCCCGCATGGGGACGTTGAGCGGCCCGCGCCTGCTGCAGCAGCGCCAGCTCCGACTTGAAGCTCAGCACCTCTGCGTTCAGGCGCGCGATCTCCGTGCGCATCGCCGCCGCTTCCCCGGACAGGTCCTCGTTCACGACGGCCTGCGCCACAACAAGCCGGGTCTTGAAAGCAACCTGCGTCTGGTATCTTTGGTATGGCTATGTGTCGTAGGCCATCATGTGTGCCTGACGGGTCACTCACTTCATACACAATATCTCGTGCATCATACCAGCAGTCCGTTCCAGACCCGTAGCAGGCGAGTCTGGCAAGCGGCCTCGCTCACAAAAGCAGTGCTAGTACGACACAAATTATACTGATACCAAGGCGTGCAGGAGCAGTGCGCAGGTCTGCACAATCACCTTGTTGCGGATGTTCTTGGCGCGCTGCGCAAAGCGCAGCGTGCTGAGCGTCTCCGAGAGGCAGCCGGCGGCCGGGCTCACGTTGGCGATCATGATGGTCTTCGAGTTGCCGCCGAGCGAGTCCTACGCCGTGCCCGCCTGTGTCAGCCGCTGCCTGCTGCTGAGGAGTGCACCACCTGGAAGCTTGTCAGTCAGCCATGCATGCTCACAGTCTTTGCCACTGGACATGTTGCGCTTCTGCTCAAAGACCAATAGCACGCTTGCCTCCTTCTTGACTGCTGCGCGTGTGACATGCTGACACCCCATGACCCGCAGCTCATGCGACGCAAGGCCAATCGTCGCGGGCCGGGCGCGCGGGCCTGCAGGAGGTAGGTGAGCCGCGAGTCGCGGTAGGGCACGTGCGAGCGCAGGCCGCCCTTCTGCACGTCCACGAGCGCCTGGATGACGTTGCCCAGCGCGCTGAGCGAGCGGTTGATGCTGGACGCCTCGCGAAGCCGGCCGCCGGCCGCGCCGGACGCCTTGGCGCGCTCGCTGCCTGCGCGCGCGGCGCGCGCGCTCTGCCTCGAGCCCGCGCGCTGCGGCGCGACCTGCACGGCGAGCACTCCTGGCTCCGGTCCTACCAGCTTACTGACTTCGCTGCATACACATATGGTTGGAGCCTGCATGCATGCATGCATGCAGGGCTCGGGTTGATAGCCATCTGGCGCTAGCGCCCCAAGCCACTGCTGCCTGTCACGGGTCAAGCTGTTGCCCTGCATCAATGATGTGATGACAGCGGCGCCGCTGGCTGCACCGCGGCCTTTGCTTGCACCGGCGGACATCGGAGGTCGCCAGGGTTTAGAACCCTAAGACCGCGGGCGCGCCGGCCAGGTCGACCAGGTTCAGGCGCGCGGAGAGCAGCTTGTCCAGGCCGCTGGCGCCGGCGGTGCGCGTCTCCAGCGTCAGCGTGAACACGCTGTGCGAGCGGCTGCTCTCGCGGTTCATGGTCGTCGCGCCCACGCGCCGCGCCGCCGCGCCGCGCGCCAGCAGCGCCGCCGCGTCCTCCTCTGCACGGCGCCGCGGGGCGCAGGCTCTGTGCTCCAGAGCGGGAGGGAGAGAATGCTGCAGGTGCGGCGACCCAGGCACTGACAAGCGTGATGCATGCTGGCCTGGGTCGGCGGTGCTTCAAAGCACCATGTTGAGCATGGTCATTCAGCACGGGGTAAGACGCACACACGATGCAGCCATCTGAGACCCAATCTGCATGCAGCCATTCGCCGCTCGCGACATCTCAGTCCGCGCCAGGTTACAGGGTTGGCCCTAGCCCTATCGGCAGAGCGGCAGCGGCGCACCGCAGGCCACGACCTCCTCCGACAGCCCCTCGACGTACACGCCGCGGCGCAGGTCCTCGCGCACGGCCAGCGGCGCCGCGCCCGGCGCCAGCAGGTCCGCGATCGTCTCGTTGTAGATTTCCAGGAAGGAGCAGCGGCACAGCACGCGCGCGTTGGCCGCGGTGTCCTGGCGGCCGGGGCGCTGCGCTGAGCTCGCGCCGCGCCGTGCCATGCACGCAGGCGGGGACTGCGCCCCGAAGGCGCGCAGGACTCCCAGCGAAGTCCCAGCAGTGCAGGAATTGCGCAGCATTGGCCGGGGGCATGTTCAGTGTACCTTGCTCCTGGGCAGCGGAGCTGTGTTGCTGCCCGCACATGCATTTTGCTTGGGCTTGCGCGCCTGCTGCAACTCGGCGATGCGGGCGAAGAGGTGCTCAAAGACGCGCATTGTGAGCCCCCGCGCCTGCGCCCCGCACCGCTCATATCTGCTCGGTGTCCATACAGCATGATGGCTGGAGGGCACTTGACATCTCTGAGTCTTGTAAAGCTGTGCGGCTCACCGTATTTCTAAACAGAGCCGCTCAACAGCGTTGGTAGCTTGTCAGATGCAAGCGCTGGCAGGGCAGCACTACTGACATGTGCAGAGCACTGGCGGGCGGTGCCGGGCGGCGGCGCACGTCGTCGCTGCTGGCCGGCTCGGCGGCAGGGTCGTCGCCGCCGGGCCCCAGCATCGTGTACGTCTTCCCGCTCCCCGTCTGCGCAGCACTGCACCTCATGCGCAGATGCGCCTCACGTTTGTGAGGCGAGGATGCCACAGAGCAGGCAGAGCCGCAGGCAGTGATGCGATGGTGCCTTCATGATGCGCTGCGCGCTCGAATGCAGCGCACCTGGCCATATGCAAATATGCAGGAGTTGTAGCCGGACATGCAGTTCTCCACAATCGGCCGTCCCGCAACTGCAGCGCACAGACACGGCGTTGCTGGAGAAGAGCTAGAGCAGCAACCATGCAACAGCAGGTACAGGGCAAGCTGGTAAGCATCTGTAGGCTGGTGGCACCGTGCGTCTGCGCCATTGCGCTCACCCACAGCAAGGAACACTGTGACAATCGATAATCCACGCTCTGCCGGGCATGGACGGCTGAAGCGTGCTAAGCAATCCCAACGTGAGAAAGACAGCTCCTCAGTGCAGGCTGCCCGGCCGCAGCTGCAGGCTTCCCATCCCCGCACGGCAAGCGCCTGGTCAGCGCGGGCGGGCACCGCGGAAGATGGCGCCCTGGTCGGCGGCCTCGCCCGCGACCACGTCGAAGCGGAACGCCTGCGGCTCCGGCTGCAGCAGCACCTTGAGCACCTGCTGGCTCTGCTGCGCCAGGCTCTTCTGGCCGCCTGCGCGCTCCTCGGGCCTGGCTCACGGCACAGCCGAGCTCAACTTGCACTGCCAGCACGCCTGAGCCAGGTGGGTGCACATTTGGGCCTGCGTGTCTTTGTGCAACCTGCCCGGTGCAGGGCGTGTGCAGCCCGGCCTGCTCAATGGCCATGATTGGGAGGAGCATGGGCGCCGACAGACTTTGTGAATCACCGCTGTATCAACTAGTACGACAGCAAGGTTGCAAGATGCTGGGCAGGAAGTCACAGCCTTTGTGCCCACAGCACAGCGGCCCAGTCAACAGCCACAAGCTCGGGCAGACCTGCGTCCAGCTCGCGCTCGTTCATCGGCCGCACGCGGGCGATGACCTTCAGGTTGTCGTCGCCACTCACCAGCGGCTCGCGGAAACCCAGCGCGGCCATCGCTGCGCAGTCGGCCGACGCCGACAGCGCGTGCCCCGGCGTGCGCGCGCGCGGGCGCGCGCTGCTGCCCAGCCGCGGCAGCAGCGTCGGCGTGCCGGCCGCGGGGAAGCCGAGGGCTCTGCCGCCGCCCGGCAGCGGCGGCGCGGCGGGCGTGGCGGTGCTCGCCGGGGGCTGTAGCCGCCCCTGCGCGGGCACGACTCCAGGCGTGCATGCGGCGGGCGCCACAGGCAGGCTGGCGTGCTGCGCGAGCGCAGGCGGCGAGCGCGGCGAGGCAGGCGCGTCCGCTGCCGGCGCCGGCAGCGTGCAGTGGATGGCGTGGCTCGCCGGCGGGAAGACTAGCTGCGGCAGGGGCTGCAGCAATGCTGCAGGCTCTGGTGGCGCGCCGGCAGGCTGCATGGTGTCCTCATCCTCAGGCCCCGCGTCGGCGCCTGCAGGTGGGCCCGGCGCCGCCGCAGCAGCGCCGGGCGCGCGCAGCAGCGGCACTGTGGCCTCGCCGCGCTGCTCAAAGCGCGAGCGCGTCGCCGTGAAGCGCGCGCCGCGCGGCTGGGCCGCGGCCTGGCTCGCGGGCGCGGGCGAGCCGCTGCGCTCCCGCGCACCCGGCTGCGTACCCAGGTGCAGCCGTTAAGCGCCCGCGCACTGCATTTACAATGAACACGGCCCGACACGCACCAACAGGCACGTCCGAAGCGGCCGGGCCGCACCGTGTGGCCATTGCCCAGCGCGCGCAGCACTGCCACGTGCGGCCGGCCGGCCGGCTGCTGCGCGCGCCCGCTCAGAGGCGTAAGGGACAGCGCCTTGGGCCGCAGCGGGGTGCCCTGCTGCAGCGCCGGGCTGCCGGGGCTGATGTTCTCGTTGTTCTCGGCCCCGCCGCCCTGCAAGAGCGCCTGGCCAGGCGAGGATGCGCTGAGCCTGCCGGCGCTGTACTTGCTCCGGCGCGCGTCCCGCAGGGCGCTGAGCAGGCCCATCTGGCGCTCGCACTGCAGCAGGCACGCTACAAGGCCGCCTGCACGCGGACTGTCTGTGACTGCTGGTGCCAGCACCAGCAGGCCGCTGCTGCGTTTGAAGACGAATGTGAGGGTAGGGTGTCTCTTGGCAACTCAACTGTTTTGCACAGAAGCCCACCAAGTCACTTACTTGAAGCAGGTACATATGTTACCTAGCTTTGCCCAGGTGAGAGGCAGTGCCAATTACACTTTGCCTGTGAGCGTCTTCTAGTGCAAAATTTTTTATATAACTTGTGACGCACGTGAGGCAACCTGGGCGCTAGAAACGTGCAGAGGAGGTTGGCCTTGCGCTGGCCGCTGCGACGCCGATGAGCAGCTGGTCGGCGGAGCATGACGCGGTGGCAGTCGTTCAAGCCAGCGTACTTGATCAGCTCCCGCGCAAGGGGCCAAGCGCGACTGCTGGCACTCTAAGCATGTTGCTGGAGGAGTCGCGCGTCAGCACGGAGCCGGGCGCCCATGCCAAGCCCAGCGTTGCAGACGGGCACCCGCCGGACGCGCAGCCGGCCGCGACCGAGCGCGAGGCAGCGGGCACGGAGCCGGACCTGGCGGCGCCCGCAGCCGACCCAGCAGAGGCCGCGCCCGACGAGGCTGCCGCGTACGCGCGCGGGGCAGCGGCGGCAGGCGCCAGGCCAGATGCTATGGGCGGCTCGCCTGCCGGCAGCGCGGCAGCCTCCTGCGCCTCCGGCGCTGCAGAGCCTTCGAGTGCCGAGCCTTTCTTCGGTGGCCCCACACCGCTTCCCGCCAGTGCGGAGCGGCCCGGGCCGCCGGGCGACAGCGCCGCGGGCCCGCCCGCGGCGCCCGCGCAGCCCGGCGGGTGTGCGCCGGCGGCTGCGGGCCTTCGGCCCGAGAGCATCGCGCAGGGCGCGGACTGGCGCGCGTCCGTCGCGCCCAGCGCGGGCGCCCACGGCGGGGCCTCGCCCCGCTCCGCGCGCGCGGGCGTCCTGGCGGACGCGGAGAGCGGCTGCGAGCTGGGGCGCGCCAGTTCAGGCTCAGAGGCCGCGTCCCCGCCCGCCCGCGGCTCGCTGCGCGCCGGCCCGAGCGCCCGGGCCGCCGGCGCCTCCGCCGCCGGCGACTCCGCCGCCACGGACGCGACCCCGCCGGCGCCGGCGCAGCCCGGCGGGCCCGGGAGCGCGGCGGGGAGCCCCGCCGCGCGCCATATGCCGAGCGGCGCGAACGGCGCCCGCGCGCCCGACAGCCCGGGCAGCGTCGCCTGGCAGCATAGCCCGGGCGGGCGCTCCGGCGATGCGGGGCCGCGCTGCGCCGGCGGCGCCGCGCAGGCCGCGGCGACGCCCAAACGGGACGGCGCCGGGGCGGACGGGGAGGACAGCTGGGACTGGGGCGCGGAGCGGCAGGGCAGCAGCCAGGGCGAGTCGGCCTGGCCGGAAGCGTGCGACGCCGCGCGGAGCAGCTCGGCAGCGAGCGCGGGTCAGGCCGCTGCCGGCCCCACGTCCAGCCTCCCGGACCAGGACAGCGGCAGCCTCTCGGCAACAGAGAGCCCGCGAGCGGGCGCGGGCGATGGCGCGGCGGACGGCCGCGCTGACAGCTCCGCCGGTAACGGCCATGGGCTGCTGCCTGCAGCACCGCTACCGACGCTCGAACTGGCGGACTGCGGGACGGGGCCCGCGGCAGGCTCCGCGGCGGTAGCGGGCGCGCCCGCGCGGCCGCAGCGGGGCGGGTCGGAGCCTGGGGGCGACGCGCGCGGCCTCGACGCGGCGTGCTCCGGGGCCGGCAGCGCGGCGGGCGACGCGCGCATCCTGACCCTAAACCCGCTCAGCTCGTCCTCGGAGCTGGTGCCGCTGCCGGAGCTGCGCGCGCGGGCGGAGCGGCCCGCCGCGGAGGCCGGCAGCGGCAGCGGCAGCGGCGGCGGCAGCGGCGGCAGCAGCGGCAGCCTGCATGGCGGCCTGCGCGGCGACGGCTGGGAGGCGGCCGGCGCTGAGCTGCCCGCCAACGGGTACGGCACCCCTGGCGCACGCCGGCCCGCGCTTCGGCCGGGCGCCTGTAAGAGAATGCGCGCGCTTGGGTGCCGGTCAGGAGCAGAGGTTTGGGTGCGTGCTGCGAGAGCATGTGCTGTGCCAGCCTGTGGCTCTGAGGTCGCTGGGTGTGTGTCATCAAGCGAGCCATACCTGCAGCGCTGTCACCTCGCACGTGTGCAGCCCGCTCGCGCTCCAGGCGCGCAGCGGCAGGCCGCGCCGTATTCCCGGGCCCCACGTCACAGGAAGTCTGCCTGCTCTTGCAGGCGCGCGCCTGGCATGCTGCACACCAGCCCGGACGCCGCGGCGCCGGGCGCCGCGGCCGCGCGCGCGTACCGCCCCGCCGACTATGCGCCCGCGCAGCTGCTGGTGGAGAGCAGCGCGTTCGTGCCGGCGCCAGGGTTAGGGTCACAGCACGACTGGCCCGACGCGGCGCTAGGGCCGGCCGACGCGCTGGACTGGCAGGGCTGGGGCCGCGCGGGCCCCGCAGGGCTCCAGCCGCCTTGGGATCCGCCGGGCTATGACCCCGCGGTCGCGCCCGCGCGTGCGCCGCTGCACGAGGCCGCATGGGCTGCGCCGCGGCCCGACCCTGGGCCCTACGACATCTACGCGCGCATGCGGGCGCCATACTTGCTCAACCAGGAGCCGCGCTACGCCGCGCCCTGGCAGGCGGCGCCGCCGGCGCACCCGGGCCCGCCGTCGCATGCGCTCCTGCAGCACTGGGCCTGGGAAGCCGCGGCGTATGGCGGGGGACCCTGGCATACCCCGGACTCGCTAAACCACACCGCATGGCCCGCTGCGCGCCGCGAGGCCGCTCTGTCCCCGCCCCGCGACTGGCCGGGCCGCCCGCAGGACGCGGACGAGCAGCACAGCCCCGGGTCAACCCATGGTGCGGGGACGCCCCCGCCGGCAGGGGACGATGCGGTCCCCGGAGCAGGCTGGGAGGCTGGCCGGGCGCCCAAGCAGCGCCGGTCGCACAACACAGGCGGCGCAGCTGAGCAGCGGGGGGTGGCGGAGGCGCCGCAGCCGGTGGGCGAGGCGGCGGCGGCGGCCGCGCCGCATCGCGCGGCTGTCGAGGGCGCGGGGCTCGGCTACGCGGCCGGCGCAGGCGCGGCGGACGCGGCCGCTAAGCGCTCCGATGCGCCTAGCTCCGCCGACCACGACCGGCCCAACAGGTGTCGGCCTCAGAGGGCGCGCCAGTGACGGTCTGTTGTGTACGATGCCGATGCGAAGCAGGCTGCATACGCCTCATGCTGTGTTGCAGCCGCAGACACTTCTGTGAATGTGCCTCCTCCTCACACAGGGCGGAGGCAAAGGCGAACGGCGGCCGCGGCGGCTCGCCCTCAGCCCAGGCAGACGCGCTGCGCGTGCGCGGCGTTGCCCTGGAGGCGGAGGCGGAGAGGGCGCGCGAGCGCTGTCACGAGCTCGAGCTGGAGCTCGCCCGGCACAGGAAACAGTGCGCTGCCTGCACTGCGCGCCGCCCATTGCTTTGCACTTTAAAGGTGTCAGAGACGCGCCGTTACCTGCAACACCATTTCAGCGAAGTCGCATATGCCGCCCCATCTGGTCTGGTCCGTGCCCCACCAGGCTGGCGCGCCTATGCTGCAGAGCTGCACGTGGCTTGCTGACCCTCGCGGGTTCATGTAGCAGGCTCCTGCCTGGACACAATTATGACAGGCATAGGGTTATTTTTAGGGTAGGGTAGGCGGTACAGACATAGCTACATGCCTGCAGGGCGGAGGTGCTGGAGGCGCGCGCGGCGGCCGCCGAGGCCGCCGCGGCGCGCCTGCGCCGCGAGCGCGCCGCGGCCGAGGCGGCCTGCGCGGCAGCGTCCGGCGCCGCGACCGCGGCGCGCGACGAGATCGCCGTGCGCACCTCCATGGCCCAGCACCGCACGGGCGTGTGCCATGCCTGAGACCCTCATTGGCTTTCACGAGCGCCGCTCGAGCCTGCCCATCGGCACATTGTCCGCATTACAGACTGCAGGCAGGCCTCCGCTGCGCCTGAGCGGCGTCACCAGAAAGGGCGCGGCGCCGCGCAGGCGGCGGAGGCGGCCACGCGCGCGGCGGAGCGCCGCGGCGCGGCCGCGCAGGCGGCCGCGGAGCGCGCGGGCGCCGAGGCGGCGCTGCTGCGCCGGCGGCTAGCGAGCGCGGGCGTGGACAGCGACCGGCTCGCGCAGCGCCTGCGCACTGCGGGCGCCGAGCTGGCCGAAGAGCGCGGGGCTCGCAGGTGCCGCCGCCCCACCTCCCCCCCGTCCGTGCGCTGGCTCCTTAAGCGATGGCATATTTATCTCTCATGCATACCTTGTGCTTCCCGTATTTGTATCCTAAGTGAGGACAGGGACGGGTCCGCATGCCCGCTGCGAGACTGGCACACCTCCACCGCCAAAGTCTCTGGTCTGGTCTGTAGAGCGCAGCGCGCCCTGGCATTGCGGCATCCACTTATCGCTAATAGTCGGCACACTTGATGAGCAATGCGCCCTGCGCTGCGGCAGGGACCTAGAGAAGGCCCTGCTGTGGCAGGCGCAGGCCGCGCTGCCCGCGGGCGCCCGCGCATTGCGGCGCGGCAATGCCGGCGCGGACCCAGACCCCGGCCCTGGCCCTGTGCACTCGCCGCCTGCGCCGCGCCCGCCGTCGCAGGCGAGCGCGTGCCCCGCGCCGCGCGGCGGCCTGGTGCCGGCGCCGCAGCCTAGGCAGGCGCGCGAGCCGCCGGAGCATGGGCGTGTGCAGCAGGCGCACGCGGGGCCATGGGAGCCCGATCAGGCGCATGCGGGCGCGCCTTGGGAGCCTGATCAGGTGCCGCTGGAGCTGCCAGGCCGCGGCGCGCCCGCGCGGCGCACGACTGCGCTCGACGGCTTTGTGCGGCGGCCCGATGGCTGGCAGGGCGCCGAGGCGCGCGGCCAGGCCGGCATGGCGGCCTATGCTGAGTCTCAGCCGGGCTGGGAGTCCCGCGCCTGGCCCACAGAGGCGCCTGCAGGCAGCCGCAGCCCCGAGCGAGGGCCGCCAGCGCGCGCGCCGATAGGCTGGCATGCTGAGGCCGGGCCGGCAGAGCCCGCCCATGCGGGCGCCGCGTCGGCCCATGCGGGCGCCCCAGGCTACCTGGCGCAGCGCAGCGGCGGCGCGCTGGACGCCCCGCCCGGCGGGATCAGCAGAGACGGGGCCGCTGCTGCAGGCGGGGGCGCCGCCCCTGCGCATGAGGTCAGGGAGGAGGGGGCTCAGCGCGCGGGCCCGTACTGGGGGGATGAGGGCGTCTCTGCCAGGGAAGGGCCGAGCCCGCGGCCCGGCAGCCCGCCGGAGCAGGGCCGGGTCGCGACGCACGCGCGCCCGTACGCGGACGCGCGCTCGCTGGAGGCGTTCATGGCGCGCGGGCAGGCGCTGGAGGCGGCGCTGCTGCGGCTGCACATCGAGCAGCAGGTGCTGCAGGCCGAGGCCGCGCGCTTCCCCGCCCAGGCGCGCGCCTGCAGCGTTGACCCCTACCCTAACCCTATACCCTGGCTCAGCTACTGCTGGCCGTCAGCCCCCCCCGCGCTGCGGTCCCAGCTCCCAGGACGCTCCTGCGGCGCTGGCCTTGGTGTGTTCGCAGGCTGCTGCAGCCCTGCTGCGCTGTGAGGCGCCGCCTGACCAGGCGCCTTTCCGCGCGCGCTGCGGGCGCGGCGCTGAGCGCGCCGGGCGGGGGCGCGCGCAGAGCGCCGGGCGCACGCGGGAGGAGCGCCAGCGCCGGCAGTATGTTGAGGGCCGCCTGGAGGCGCTGGCGCAGCAGATCTCGCACCTGCGCCTGGAGCTCAAGCGCCACTCCTGAGATGCGCATCGGCCGCATGATTAGATTTAGGGCTTATCATGGAGGCGCTGGCGCAGCAGGTGTTGCACCTGCGCCTGGGGCTCATGCACCACTCCTGACGCGCGCACCGCGCGCCTGGTGTTGACACAAGCGCCACTCCTGACGCGTGCACCACGCGCATGGTGTTTCACTCTCGTCTGGAGGCCAAGTAGCGGTCTCGTATGTGGCCTCATGCGCAGGCCAGTGCTGGCTGGCCTTTTCATGCACCTCCATGTCTGAACGCTCGCATTTGACTGACGGGGTGCTTAGATGAGATATCTCCCCAAGCGTGACCCTGCCGGGCTGTGTTTGCTTTCCTTCCTGTGCTGTTCATGTCTAGCATGTCTGGTTATTGGGTCTGGCGCCACTCATGCTTGTTGGGGCTGTAAGGGCAGCTCATGCCTGTCGATACAAGCGTATGTATTCCATGTCCTCAGGCGCCTGCAGAACTGTTTGCCAGCGAGCCACGCCAAGGCATTGTAGAAGTCTCCTGCGCTTGCGCTTTCCATTGTGCCCAACGACATGCATTTAATGATGCGTCGGCCAGCATGCTGAGGCAAAAAGCAAGGCCTGATGTCACAGCCAAGCAGGTGTATGCACAGGGCGGTGCACACCTCTGCTCGCAACATGCGCCTGCGGAACTGCGCATCAGCACACAAGCCGAGTTTGCGCCTGGCCAGGCGTTGGGCGCTCGCAACTATGCAACAGGTTCAAACCGAGCGAATCGCTCAAGCGCGTGGCATCCGATGTCGCCAGACATGCTGGCATACCCCGGCAGCTACCTCCCTGGTGCCGCCCCCGGTGCAGGACGTCACCGCAATGTGCCTGGGACCGGCCCAAGCAAGGGGTGCCGGGCCGCCGGGCGCACCAGCCCCCGAGCAGACCGCAACAGCGCACGGCGTGCCACCAGCTGCAGCGTGCAGCCCGCTGCACAGGCCCTCAGCCCCGCACAGCAGCAGTACCGCAGCACAGCCGCAGTGCTGCTCCCGGCGACATACACACATGCTCTCAGCGGCAGCGCGCAGGCGAGCGAGGCTGCACAGGGCCCCCAGCGCATGCTTGCTCTGGCGCGCTTCAGCGCGCAGCGCTATGCAGGGCGCGGCACAGCAGCCAGCGATTGTGAATCCACCATGTGCGACAGCCAGGTGGCACCCATGGCCGCAGCTTGGCTGAGCACAAAGGCCAGCGATTGCGCCGGTTCTCCCCAACAATGCTATGCTGCAGGTGCAGTGGCGAGCGCGCACTCGCACGCTCGCCGGCAGGATCAACAGCCCTCCTTTCCCGCCCATCCCAAGGGGCACATGACTGCGCTCAAGCGACACAACCTGCCTACGCACGCGCTCAAGACTCCACTGACAGGCCTCCACGCCGCCGCATGCGCCCGCACGCAAACCCGCCCGCCGCCGCGCTCCGCGCCTGGCAGCAGCCGCAGTGCGGCATGCAGCAGCCCGACTCAGCGCGCGGCCACTCACACCCACACAACTGCACGCGCCGCCCGGCGCCGCGCGCGCCTGCATCCGCCCGCGCTGCCGGCGCCCAGGCAGGGGCAGCACCGCACGCGGGAGGCACGGCATGCGGACTGGACCGGCCTGGCGGCCGCCCCACATTTCCCCGCCGGCCGTGCGCTGCGGCGCGCGCGGGCGAGCCCTGCGCCTGCCCACCGCCCGCCGGCCGGCGCTGCCGCGCCGTGCCGCCCCCGCCCGGCCGCGCCGCGCGCCGCGCCCGCGCGCCCTAGCTCGCCGCGGCCTCCCCGGCCGCGGCCGGCGCGCCGCCGCCGTCGACGTCCATGGCCGCCGCGCCGCCGGCCTCCCCGCCGGCGCCGCCGGCCTCCCCGCCAGCGCCATTGGCCTTCTTCTTCTCCTTGCCCTTGCGGGGCTTGGCCTTCTTCTTGCTCTTCAGGCTGCCGGCCAGCAGCTTCTTCAGCTCCGCATCCTCCACGCCGCGGCCGGGGTTTAGGGTCTGCAGCGGCGCGGCGGTGATGCGGTCGCTGCCGTTGGGCATGAGCAGCACGGTGGCCTTGAACTGCGCCACCAGCTCGCCCGCCTGCGCGCGTTGCCGCCGCGCAGTCTGAGTGCTGGGCCGCTCCTTGTTGGAGAGCCCGGCGCCGCAGGGCGCCCGGCTCCAGCCTCGGGGTCCTGCTCGGCTGCCGACATGCAGGGAATGCGTTGCACGCGAGCATGCGCGGGCCAGCCAGGCATGCGGCCGCAGCATGTCGGAGGCAGGCGCGGCACCCGGACATGGGATGGCCTGGGCGGCCCGCGGCAGGGGCGGGCAGGCGCGACAGGCGCGGCGGGCGCGGGGGGCGCGCCTTCTCGTGAACGACGGGGTAGGGGTGCAGCAGGCTGTGGTTCAGGCACTCGTGCAGGCCCAGGCGCGTCTCGCGGCCCGGCAGCGCGCGCAGCGTGAACGGCATCGTCGGGAAGCGCTGCGCGATCTCGTTGAACACGGTGCGGCTGGCCCTGATCTTGAGGTGGTACGACACGTCCAGCGCGCGCTTGTACAGCGTGGTCGCCTTCTCGTCCAGCACGCGCGTCTTGCCCTCGCCGCCGCTCACCTGCGCCGCGCCGGTTTCGATTTAGGCTACGTTGGGGTATAATATGGTAGGGTAGGGTATGTTAGGGTTTGCTCAGCACTCGGCCACGACACGCCTCGCCACGCCCAGCCGCCCGTCTGCCCGCGCGCGCGGCGTCGCAGCTCGTGCGTAGCCATTCGCGGAGCCCGCTCGCACAGCGCGCCCGCCCGCCCACGGACCTGCATCAGGCTCGCACCCCGCTCGCACGGCCCCAAAACTACTGTCCCGCAGCTCCCTGAACCGCGTACTCGGCTGGGAGCATGCGCCACATTAACGCCCAGCGCCAGCCGGCAGGCTCGCCGGAGGGCGCGCACCACGATGTCGATCGCGTACACCTCGTTCTCTTCAAACTCCTGGTCGTCCACGCGCATCTCCGGCGTGACCTGCCGCCGCGCAGGCCAGCCGCATTGGTTAAGGTTTAGCCCACCTCTTGTGCGTTTCTTTTTAACCCCAAGGTAAGCGGCTGCTCCCAAATGTGCTGTGCAAAAACAAGGCATGTGTGCCCGCCCCACGCCTCCGCTCATTGCACAAACCTTGACCTGTGTGAGCAACCCAAATCGCGCGGCACTCGGTGCGAGCTGAAACGCCAGCTACCCTGCTTG
>JAABUV010001437.1_pt1 | contig 34558 bp, 26 predicted proteins | sample 5559971 | NCBI WGS metagenome assembly JAABUV01 (sample SAMN10711881, study PRJNA513362) | rock metagenome | isolation source: Antarctica rocks | place: Antarctica: Victoria Land, Knobhead nord | collected 2015-12-19
GCTGGAGCGTCATTTCTACGCCACCGGGGTCAGTTGGTACGAGGCCAAGGCGGATATCGTCCGGGTGGCGATCCGGGCCTACATCGCCCACCCTCTGTACACCCTTCCATGACCGCGTAACTCCTAAATACTTAAGATACCAGTCGTTGACTCGTGCAATCAAATATGTCAGCGAAGTTCTATTGAACGGCTCGCAGTTCGGGGATCCGTGCAATTTCAGCTTGGGCTCGCCCTCCCGCACGCCGACCGGTTCGACAAGCCAGGCGTAGTAGCCGCTGTCGTCCTGCATTGAGAAGAGGAGGACGACCACCGGGAAAGGATACCTGAGCGATGGATCGCTCGATTTTTCTCGGTCCATGGTCCCGAGGATTTGCGTCGCTTCTTTCGCGTCGCGGATCGATTGGATTGTGCCTTTCAAAGCCACCCCGAAGAGTCCTAGATAGTCGAGGGCAAAGACGGTTTGGACCAGCAGGTCGAGGCCGCTGTCTTCGGGGGAATCGCTGACATGAAGGTCAGGGCGACTCGTGAATTGGACCATGGCGAGGATTTTCGACCGCTGTTCGATGAAGGAATCCGCGACTTTCGACATGATCCCGCCCTCAGGGTGTAAATGCGGTCGTGGCCATCGGTATGGGTCGAGAAGCGGAATTCCAGTAGGCATCAACCTCCGCCCATAGGGCCCGGATGTTTCGGCAATTAAGCGGGTGGCGAGTTGAGAGGCCATTGATTGGACCGTAGACGGTCGACGTAACGCCCACCAAAAATCCTCGGTCCTTGTCGGCGTCGATCCCCACCAAGTCTGTCGGGCCCGGGTAGCACTTCAAGTTTTCGATGTCGTCCGCCGTGATGTCAACCCTCAATTTCCTGCCTGTCTCCAGGCCATTGTATCTCAGGGTCGTCGATTTCACCTGGACGTAAAGGAGGGATCGGATGCGGGTCGGGTCCAGCAATTCCACGGTCATGTCCGCCGTCGGATGCTTCTCTCCCATGAAGATCGGGTGGAAATAGAACTTCCGGCCGCACCTTCGACTGATCAGGGCTTGAAAGACGAATTCGCCGTGAGAGCCAATTCTGTCTTGAAGCGACATTGGGATTCGTCACGGCCGCCGTTTTGATCGCGATGCGCACGCGTTGAGTCCGATCAGAGCTGCGTCTGGGCGATCTCGATCGCCTTGAGCAAGCCGCTGGCCTTGTTGACGGTCTCGTCGTACTCGTCGCCGGGGACGCTGTCGTGGACCACGCCGCCGCCGGCCTGGACGTAGGCGGTCTGGCCGATCAGGACGAGGGTCCGGAGGGCGATGCAGGTGTCCATGTTCCCGGTGAAGTCGATGTAGCCCACGGCCCCGGCGTAGGGGCCCCTGCGCTTGGGCTCGACCTCGTCGATGATCTGCATGGCGCGGATCTTGGGGGCGCCGGAGACGGTCCCCGCGGGGAGCCCGGCGCGGAGGGCGTCGAAGGTGGTCTTGCCCTCGGCGAGCTTGCCGGTCACGGTGGAGGTGATGTGCATGACGTGCGAGTAGCGCTCGACCTTCATCAAGTCGGAGAGTTCGACCGTCGAGGGCTCGGCGACCCGGCCGACGTCGTTCCGGCCGAGGTCGACGAGCATGATGTGCTCGGCCCGCTCCTTGGGGTCGGCCAGGAGCTCCTCGGCGAGCCGGCGGTCCTCGGCCTCGTCGCGCCCTCGGCGGCGGGTTCCGGCCAGGGGGCGGACGGTCACGGTCCCGTCCTCGACCCGGACCAGGATCTCGGGCGAACTGCCGATCAACTGGAAGTCGCCGAAATTGAGGTGGAACAGGAACGGGCTCGGGTTGACCACCCGGAGGGTCCGGTAGATGTCGAACGCCTGAGCCGTGGTCTCCACCCGGAACCGCTGGCTGGGGACGACCTGGAAGATGTCGCCGGCCTGGATGTATTCCTGGCAGTGGCGGACCACCGCCTCGTACCCCTCGCGGGTAAAGTTCGACTGGCGCTCGATGGTCACCGGTCCGTCGGTGTCGATGTCGTCCAGGGGCAGTTCGGGGCCGGGCATGGCGAGCCGTCCGACCAGCTCGTCGACCCGGGCGGCGGCCTCGTCGAAGGCGGCCCGGAGGTCAGTCCCGGGCCCGAGGTGGGCGTGGGCGACAACCAGGATCGTCTTCCGGATGTGGTCGAAGAGGACCATCCGGTCGTAGAGGGCGAAGGAAAGGTCGGGCAGGCCCCGGTCGTCGGGCGGGGCGTCCGGGAGGTGCTCGGTGTAGCGGACCGCGTCGTAGGCGGCGTAGCCGACGGCCCCGCCGGAGAATCGGGGGAGGCCCGGGAGCTGGACCGCCTTGTACTTCGCCAGGAGGGCTTCGAGGTCGCGGAAGGGGTCCTCGGTGGGGGTCCAGGAGGCGGGCTCGGGGTCGAGCGGGTCGGTGATCCGGACCTCGCGGCCCCGGGCCTCGAAGCGGAGGAAGGGCTCGGTCCCGAGGAAGCTGAACCGGCCGACCTTCTCGCCGCCGACGACGCTCTCGAAGAGGAACGAGGGGGCCGACCGCTCGATCTTGCGGAAGGCGGAGACCGGGGTGAGGCCGTCGCCGGTGAGCTGGCGGTAGACCGGGACGCAGGGGGCCTGGGCCGCCAGGCGGGCGAACTCCTCGAACGCGGGGCGGTGGACGGGCATGGACGGGGGCCTCGGTCGAGGGCCGGCGGCGGGGAGGTCGCGGTCGCGACCGGACACCGATCTTAGCACCCGGTCCGGGCCCCGGCAAGCATCGTCGGTGGCCGCCGCCGGGCGGGCGCGGGGGCCCCGGCCGATCGCAAAAGTTGTTGCCTTCCAAAGGCATAGGGCGGCGCCAGGGGGGGGCTTCCGGGCGTGGTTTATGCCGCTGGGTTGCTTGACAGCCCCGGGGGCGGGATTACAATGAATCACCCATTCCACGATCCCCCAGAATCCGACGACGCCTGGGACTCCGGGAAGCTGGAACCGGGCGGCGGGCTGGCCCGGGCCGCCGTCGGAACGGAGGAGGATGGTGATGAAGTGTCAGCGATGCCCCAAGCCGGCCACGTTCCATATCACCGACATCGAGCGGGGCAAGCCCAAGGAATTCCACTTCTGCGACGAGCACGCGCGACAGCACCTCGCGCCAGCTGGCGAGGCCGGCGAGAAGGCCGAGATCAGCACCCTGGCCGAGAAGCTCAGCCAGGGGGGCCTGGAGGCCGCCCGGGGGGAGTCGGCGGCCTCGGAGAAGCAGACCTGCCCGCTCTGCCAGATGAGCTTCGGGGAGTTCCGGAACACCGGCCGGTTGGGATGTCCCTACGACTACGAGGTCTTCCGCGACGAGCTGATGCCGCTGCTGGAGAATATCCACGAGGAGACCCGCCACACCGGCAAGTTTCCCCGCCGGGCCCCGCGCGACCCGGTCCGTCAGACCGAGCTGATCCAGCTCCGGAACGAGCTGAAGCGGGCCGTCGCCGCCGAGGATTACGAGATGGCCGCCCGGGTCCGGGACAAGATCAAGGCGATCGAACAAGAGCTGGGACGCTGATCTTTCTCGTCGGGTGGCCAGCCCCATGACCTGCCAGCGGTGCGAAGACGAGGCGGCGGTCCACCTGACCGAGACGGTCGACGGCCGCCGCCGGGAACTCCACCTTTGCGCCGCCTGCGCCCGCGAGGCCGGCCTGGCCCTGCCCGCCTCGCCGCCCAAGCTGGGGCTGGACCAGGTGGTTCAGGGGCTGATCAAGGCCCACGTCGGCGAGTTGGTGGGCGAGCTGGCCGAGCTGACCTGCCCGGACTGCGGGGTCCGCTTCATGGAGTTCCGGACCGGCGGGCGGCTGGGCTGCCCGAGCGACTACCAGGTCTTCGCCCGGGGGCTGCTCCCGCTGATCCTCCGCTCGCACGGGGCGACCCGCCACGTCGGCAAGGCCCCCCGGCGGTCCCCGGCCGGCTCGGACCGCGCCCGGCTCCGCCTTCGCTCCGAATTCCGCGCCGCGATCGCCCGAGAGGATTACGAGACGGCCGCCCGACTCCGCGACCAGCTCCGCCCCAAGGATGCCGACCGATGAACCTGGATGACCTGACACGGACTTCCGGCGAGTGGCTCCGAGGCACCGGCCCCGAGAGCGACATCGTCATGTGCTCGCGGATCCGGCTGGCGCGGAACCTCAACGACTTCCCCTTCATCAACCGGGCCAGCCGGCTGGAGCGGACCGAGATCGAAGCGGTTGTCCGGGGGAGCCTGCCCCAGGTCGTCGGCGCCGACCTGAACTTCCTCGACGTCAACGGGATGAGCAAGCTCGACCGCCTCTTCCTGGTCGAGCGCCAGTTGATCTCCCGCGAGCTGGACAACGCCGAGGGGCCCCGGGGCGTGGCCATCGCGCCCCACGAGAACGTCTCGATCATGATCAACGAGGAGGACCATCTCCGGATCCAGGTCATGCTCTCGGGCCTCTCGCTCCAGGACGTCTGGGACCGGATCAACCAGATCGACGACCAGCTCGAAGAGAAGCTCTCCTACGCCTTCAGCTCGCAGCTCGGCTACCTCACGGCCTGCCCCACCAACGTCGGGACCGGGATCCGGGTGGGCGTGATGCTCCACCTCCCGGCCCTGGTCCAGACCAAGCAGATCGACAAGGTCTTCCGCGCCCTCCAGAAGATCAACCTGGCCGTCCGGGGTCTCTACGGCGAGGGGACGCAAGCCTTCGGCGATTTCTACCAGATCTCCAACCAGCAGACCCTCGGCAAGAGCGAGCAGGAACTGATCCGGAACCTCACCGAGGTCGTCCCCCAGATCATCGAGTACGAGCGCAAGGCCCGCCTCGGCCTGGTCAACGAGCGGAGGCAGCACCTCCACGATCAGGTCAGCCGGGCCTACGGCGTCCTGAAAACAGCGCACACCATCTCCAGCGAGGAGACGATGCACCTGCTTTCCAGCGTCCGGATGGGGATCAACCTCGGCCTGATCGACGACCTGGAAATTCCCACCGTCAACGAGCTGTTCATCCACACCCAGCCGGCCCACCTCCAGAAGATCCAGGGGGCCCCGCTGGAAGTCGACGAGCGGAACGTCGCCCGCGCTTCCTATCTTCGGAGCCGCCTCTCCAATGGCCGCCACCCCGCCGAGGAGTGACGGGGCGGGCCCCTCACATTGATGAAGGGATGTTCTTGATCGGATCTCCAAGATTTCCGATTTCAGATCCCGGGATCGGGCGGGGCGGGATGGGACCCCTCGCCGATCGCGGCGGGGTCGGGATCAGGGGCCGGCGGGGCGATGGCGACCGCGTTCCGGCCGAAGATCAGGGCGTCGACCGAGTAGGGGTGGTTCTCCAGCGGCGAGAGCCAGATCAGGGCGACCTGGGGGATCAGCCCCGGCAGATAGTCCGCCATCATCATCGTCATCAACTGGAAAGGGTCGCCCCCGAAGCGGCCCGCGCCCGGGAAGCCGTTCCCGCCGACCATCCCGTTGCTGACGATGGTGACGGTCATCATCAGCGGCGTCAGAAGGCCGAAGAAGCCCGCCGCCACCGCCGATGGCGTGGTCAGGAACCCCAGGATCAGCGCCAGGCCCAGGCCGATGGCCAAATACGGGATCGCCGAGATTAGCGGGTCGAGGCCCGAGAACGAGACGCCGCCCATCATTCCCCCCGGGCCGACCCGGACGTTCATGTAGCCGGCCAATCCGGTGTTGAGCAGGGACAGACCGATCCCGAACCGAAGCAGCATCGCCACCAGGATCCGGATCCCCGGGCCGGGATCCGGGCCGAGCGCACCCCATGCGTTCGGGTTGGTCGAGGGCCTGGACATCGGTTCGATCCTCGGGAGAAGGGGCCGGCTCTGAGTAGTGGATGGAGCCCAGATTATCCCTTGGATTCCGGGCCGATGCCAGGGGCCGGGTCGGAAGTCTCACCGCCGATCCTGGTGGTGCCACGTCGCCGGTCCCCTCTCCCCAGCCCTCCCCAATACTGTTCGGCACAGAGTTTGAGCGAGGCTGTCTGGCCCAACGAGGCTGCGGAATTGCCTCGGCCGGTCTCCGAGTTTCTCAATGACCCACTCCGGCCGCACTTTTGGCCTGCCCCCGCGAGGGGGGAGGGGGCCAGAAGAAAGCCCATTCCTCCACTGACCACTGACCACTGACCACTGACCACTGACCACTGACCACTGACCACTGACCACTGACCACTGACCACTGACCACTGACCACTGCCCACTGACCACTGCCCACTGACCACTGACCACTGACCACTGACCACTGACCACTGACCACTGACCACTGCCCACTGACCACTGACCACTGCCCACTGACCACTGCCCACTGACCACTGACCACTGCCCACTGCCCACTGACCACTGACCACTGGACTTCGAGGGACGCCCGGGCGAGCGGTGGCCCCAGGGATCCGCGGTCAGGCCCCCGGGCCGGAGATCAGCCCGGGGCCGACGCCCGCATCTTCTCCATCACCGGGCCGACCAGCTCGGGCGGGACGAAGAGGTGCAGCGCCTCCTCCTGGCCGAACCGGGCGACCTGCTTGATGAGGCTGCTGGAGACGTGCGAATATTCGCCGTCGGCCATCAGGAAGACGGTCTCGATCGAGGGGTCGAGACGCTGGTTGGTCATGGTCATGCTGAATTCGTATTCCATGTCCGAGAGGGTCCGGAGCCCCCGGAGGATCACCCGGGCCCCGATCTGGCGGACGAAATGGACGGTCAGCCCCTCGAACGCCTCGACCGATACGTTGGGGAACGGCCGGACGACCGTCCGGGCCAGGGCGACCCGCTCCTCGATCGTGAACAGCGACTGCTTGCTGGGGTTCACGCCGATCGCCACGACCAGGTGCTCGAAGAGCATCCGGCCCCGCCCGATCACGTCGAGGTGGCCCAGCGTCAGGGGGTCGAAGGTCCCGGTGAAGACGGCGGTCCGCGAGGGGTCGCGATTCATGGGGGTGCGCGGGGGTTGATGGCCTGGCCGGGGGGCCTGGGGGTCGTCCGGTCCTGATCCGGTCCATTCTACCCGGCGGCGCGGGGATCGGCCCGGTTGCCTCGGTTCACGGCCGGCCGGCGACCCGGTAGTGCGCGACGATGACGGTGACGTTGTCCCTCGCCCCGCGCTCCAGGGCCAGCGCGACCAGGGCTTCGCAGGCCCCGGCCGGGTCCGGATGCCTGTCGAGGATCGCGCCGATCTCGGAGTCGCCGATCGCGTCGTTGAGGCCGTCGGTGCAGAGCAGGACGCGGTCGTCGTCGGCCAGCAGGTAGTGATCGACGTCGGCCTTGACGCCCTGATGGCCCCCGAGGCAGTTGGTCAGGACGTGCCGCATCCGGAGGACCTCTGGCGAGTCGGGCTCGGCCTGGCCGGTGTCGACCAGGATCTGGCCCAGGTTGTGGTCGTGGGTCAGCCGGCGGAGCCGTCCGCCCCGGTGGATATAAGCCCGCGAGTCGCCCACGTGGATCGTGAAGAGGTTCGGCCCGGTCGAGTAGCAGAGCGTCAGCGTGGTCCCCATCCCGGCCAGGCGGGGGTTTCCCCGGATCTCGGCCAGGAGTGCCTCGTCGATCAGCCGGCAGAAGACCTGGGCCTTCCGCGCGAACTCCTCGATCTCATGGTCGTTCATCCGGACGGACCACTTGATCTCGTCCCCGTCCAGCTCCCAGCCGGTCCGCATCGCCAGGAGGCTGGCCAGCTCGCCGAAGTTCCGACCGCCCATCCCGTCGGCGACGGCCAGGGTGTAGGCGTGGTCCTCGGCCGCTTCGAGCAGCTCCTCGGGGAGGCTCGACGCCAGGATCTCGCGGCCCCGATGGCGGCGGACCGCCAAAAAGTTGTCCTCGTTGTTGGGCCGGACCGCGCCCGGGTGCGACTTGCCCGCGACCTCGACGAGCATCCGGGTCCGCGGCTCGACCTCGTAGAACTTCGCCGCCTGGGCATCGCCGATGAGGTACTCCCCCGTATCCTCCACGTCCTGCAATTCTCCGCGGCTCATGAACGGGCCCCCACGACATCCGACGCACGCGACGCCCCCAGATTGGACTCACTCCCCCCAGGATATGCCAGGAAAATCCGGGCCGATGTCGGGGTCGCGGCCCCGAGCCCCGTGCTCAGCGGGCCGCCCCGAGTGCCTCGGCCAGCCGGCCGATGTCGTCGTCGTTGGTGTAGATATGCGGACTGACCCGGACCCGCCCCCGGCGGCAGGCCAGGGCGATCCCCCGGTCGCGGAGGGCCCGGGCGAAGGCTTCGGGGTCGATCCCGGGCTTCTCAATTGCCACGATCCCGGCCAGGTCCTCGGGGCGGGCCGAGCCGTGGACGCCCCAGCCGGCCGACCGGGCGGCTTCGCGGACAGCCTCGGCCCGTTCGAGGATCCGCGCCGAGACGACCTCGGGGCCGATCTCCAGGAACAGGCCCAGGCTCCGGGCGAACCCCTGGAGCGGGGCCATCGCGAAGCTCCCGCCCTCCCACCGCGAGGCGTCGGGCTTGAGGGTGAACTCGACCGATGCGGCGTTGTACGAGGTCGTCACGCTCTTCCAGCCCACGCCGATCGGCCGGAGCCGCTCGATCCAGTCGCGGCGGATGTAGAGCAGCCCCGCGCCCTCGGGTCCGAGCAGCCATTTATGGCCGTCGGCGGCCAAAAAATCGATCGGGGTCCGGCGGACGTCGATCGTCAGCGGGCCAAGGCCCTGGATCGCGTCCACGAAGAAGGCGATTCCCCGGTCCCGGCAGAGTTCGGACAGCGCCCCGAGGTCGTTCCGGAAGCCCGAGGCGAACTCGACGTGGCTGATCGTCAGGAGCCGGGTGGTCGAGTCGATCGCGGCGGCCAGGTCGTCGACCCAGATCCGGCCGTCGGAGCGGGTCGGGACGGTCCGGAGGTTCACACCCTTCGAGGCCAGATTCATCCAGGGGAACAGGTTCGAGGGGTATTCCTCGGCCGCCGTCACCACCGAGTCGCCGAGCCGCCAGGGGAACCCCTCGGCCACGATCCCGATCCCCTGCGTGGTATTGGCGATGAAAGCCATCTCCGACGGGTCGGCCCCGATCAGGCGGGCAGAGTCGACGCGGGCTTGCTCGACCTTCCGCCCCCAGGCCGGCCAGTGGAGGACCCCGTTCCACTCCTGGTCGTCGACCCAGGCCCGGATCGCCTCGCCCGACCGCCGGGGGAGCGGCGCCACGGCGGCATGGTCGAAATAAGCCCAACGCTCGGTGACCGGGAATTCCCGCTCTCGGAGACCGTCCCAGTCCATCGCGGTCGCTCCCCGGCCTCGGGCTCCGGACGCCCGCCCGGGACCTCGTTTAGCCTACTAATCGACGACCCCGGAGGCCATCCCGATTCCTCCCGGGATGCCGGTACATCCGATAACTTGGGTTCCCATTTCTGACACGCTTCCAGCGGAAAGGGGCGGCGATGTTGCCATGCCTCCGCAATCGGCCCTTCGCCAGGATGGATCGCCAGATGGTTGTAAAAGCTTTAAGCAAAATAGGTTGCGGGATCGGTCTCGGGCCGCGGATGGTTGCGGCACGCGAAATGCTTTAGTAATTTAGTAGTCATCCTCTATTGAAGGATTCATTCCGAATTTCCACCTTGAGTGGGAGAGATCCATGCTTGTCTTGAGCAGGAAGCTGGGCGAGAAGATCCTGATCGGCGACTCGATCGTCCTCACGGTCGTGAAGATCGACCGGAACCAGATCCGGCTGGGGATCGAGGCCCCCTCCGACGTCGCCATCTATCGGGAAGAGATTGCCCCGGGCCGCATGGTGGACGATAAGGTCGGCGTGTCGGTCGCCCTGCCCTGACGAGATCCGAGGGCCTCACTTCGGAAGGTCGCGTGGGCCGGGCCAGACGCCGTCCAGCGCCGCCTTGACGCGGCCGGCGATCGTGACCGGTCCCAGCCCCGCCAGCGATCGGCAGCCCTCCAGGGGCTCGACAGTCACCGGGCCGCCATAGCCCTCGCTTGCCAGCCGTTCGAGGAATCCTCGAACATCCACCGCCCCGTTCTCGCCGGGGAGGCCCCGGTCGGAGTCGACGATCTTCGACCGATCGCCCGTCGCCGAGGCCGGGAGGTCGGCCACATGGGCCCAGACGACCTTGTCGACGCCCCAGGCCAGGCCGGCCTCGATCGACTCGCCGGCCGCGTAAAGGTGGAAGGCGTCGAGCAGGATCCCGAAATTTGCCGCCTCGGCCCAGATCGGGCCCAACTCGCGGTCGAGGTCGGTCAGGCGGGCGACGAACGGCTCGCCGGGCCCGGTCCGGAAGGACTCGACGCCGATCACCTCCAGGCCGAGCCGGACCCCGTGATCGTCCAGGATCCGGGCGACCGCCCCGAGCCGCCGAACGTGGAGCGCGGCGATCTCGCGCCGGTCCGGGTCGCGGGCGGGCGTTTCGGGCATGACCCAGGTCCCGGTCCGGGTCAGGCCCAGGATGGCCGCCGCCCCGGCGATCCGGGGGAGAGCTTCGAGGTCGCGGCGGAAGGCCGCCTGGTCGGCCCGCCAGTCGACGGCCATCGGGAAGGCCCCGCCCCGGAGGCCTAGGTCGTCCATCCGTGATCGGATCTCGGCCGGGTCGTCGCCCGCTCGGAGGAGGTCGCGGACCAGGAGGTCGACGGCCTCGAAGCCCGCCGAGGCGGCGAGTTCGACGGTCTCCGAGGCCGAGAGCGAGGCCAGGCCGACGGCCCGGGCGTTGAAGCTGGTGAACATGCCCGGGGGTCCGTCGAGGTCCGGCTCGGTCCTGGCCGCGAGCCCGGGTTATAACCCCGAGGGGCCGCCGGGGGAAGCCCCGGCCGCCCCGCTACCGGCCCCTTGGCGCGCGCGGGGCGAACCCCGACAATGACGCTCCCCCGGGTCCGAGGCCGGTGGAGGCGGCGGTCGGCGCCCGCGATCCTCGGGCGCTGAGTGAAGGAGGGGTGATGCTGGCGACGTGGATCGAGGCGTCCGCGAAGGGGCGACATGGCGGGCCGGTCCGCGCGGGGATGTGGGCGGCGATGGTGGTGGGGACCCACCCGATCGAGGCCGACCAGGAGGTCTGGCTGGAGGTGACGGCCGACGACGTCGCGATCGGGCCGCTACCGGCCTTCTGGGTCGAGAACAAGGGGGTCAACAGCCTCTGGCACGTCCCGGTTCCGCCCCAGGCGGTCAATGTCCGGCTCCACTTCCGGGCCTGGTCCCGGTGCCGGGGCGAGACCGCTTGCAGCCCGTTCCAGGACGCGGTGGTCCGGCCCAACCTGCCCGACCGGGGCGACTCCTCCGAGCCGATGGCGTCGGGGCCCGAGGGGCTGGTCGGCAACCGGATGATGACGGCCCGAGTCGATGCCAGGGGTGGAACCCATGACGTTTACTTCCCCACGGTCGGGCTCCACTCCGACGTCCGGCCGGCCGACGGGGAGCTGACCCGAAGCCGGTCGCACTTCCGGGGGATCGTCGCCGGGCTGGCCATCGGCCGGCGGCTCGACTGGTTCGGCGAGCGGCTGGCCTGGGGGGCGTTCCAGCATTACCAGGGGGCCACCAACCTCCTGATGACCGAGCTGACCTGGCGGAACGGGCCGATCCGGGTCCTGGCCATCGACTTCGTGGCGATGGGCGATTGCCTGCCCCGGACCGCCGGCGGGACCGAGTCGCCCGGCCAATACATCAAGCGGTTTCGCGTCGTCAACGATGGCGCCGCGCGCTGCCAGGCGATCTTCGGCGTCCACGTCCAGGCCGAGGTCAACGGCGGGATCGGCGAACCCGGCCTGAGCTGGCACGACCAGGACCGGACCCTCCTGGCGATCAACCGGGGCCACGGCCACGTCAACCGCAAGCTGGCCCGCGACGCGACCGTCGAGTTCGCCCTGGCCCTGGACGACCGGGGCGAGGTTCAGTGCGAGCCGACCGGCCCCGACGAGGCGATCTTGCTCCGGAAGCTGGAGATCCCCGCCGGGGGCTCGGTGTTGGTCGACATGCTGGTCAGCGGGGCCTTCACCGGCTGGCGGGGCGACCCCGGGACCTTCGAGCACTGGCTCCGCCCGGCGCTGAACTGGTTCCGCTCGGCCGACCTTGACGCCGTCGAGCAGGCCACGGCGCAGGAGTGGGACGCCTTCATCGAGCCGCTGCCCGGTCCGCACTTCCCCAAGCCGGCCTTCGCGGTGAGCCTCCGCCGGTCGGCCCTGGCCGTCGCCCTCCACGCCGACGGGCAGTGGGGCGCCATCGCCTCGGGGTTCGACCGCGGCCTCTCGGCCTACTGCTGGCCCCGCGAGGCGCTCTGGGCCGGCCGGGCGATGGACCGGGCCGGACACCCCGAGATCGGCCGGAAGGTCTTCCAGTGGCTCGCCGGGGTCAAGGGCCAGACCCACGCCTACGCCTACTGGTTCCAGAAGTACACCATCGACGGCCAGCCCGAGTGGGAGACGCCGGCGATCGACCAGACCGCGATGATCCCCTGGGCCCTGGAGCGGCACTACCGCCGGACCGGCGATCTCGACTTCCTGGCCGCCGCCTGGCCGATGATCGAGCGGGCCGCCGGGGTCTGCGTGGGGACCTCGGGCCACCCGGGGCTCCGGTGGGTCGAGGAGCTGAGCCTGATCAGCTCGGCCGGGATCTGGGACAGCCGGTTCGGGGCGTCCCTGTATTCCAACGCCGCCGCCGTCGCCGGGCTCCGGGCAGCGGCCCGCCTGGCCCGGCTCCTCGGTCGCGACGACCAGGCCAGGCCCTGGTCCGAGCGGGCCGACCGGATCTGGGAGGTCGGGATCCTCACCGAGTCGACCCCCGACGGCAACGCCCCCGGGATGGTCGACCACGCCACCGGCCGGTTTCTCGACGGCCGACGGGTCTCGACCGTCCGGGGCTGGTTCACCGACCGCCCCGACCGGATCGTCGACCGCTCCGCGGCGCTGGACATCAGCATGCTCGGCCTGGTCGTCCCCTTCGAGCTGCTCCCGGCGGCCGACCCCCGGGTCCGGACCACGGCCGAGGCCATCTTCCGCCGGAACGCGATCGCCGGCGACGCCAACTTCTTCGCCCGGAGGTCGGGCCAGTTGGGGCACCTCGGCGGCAAGGGTCCCTCGGGCGAGGGGCAGGCGCATGACCTCTCCGGCCTGGCCACGCTCTGGATGGCCCGCTACCTGATCCGGCTGGGCCGCGAGACCGGCGAGGGGCGGATCTGGAACCTCGCCCTGGCGATCCTCGACGCCCTGATCGCCCGGCTCGGCCCGCTCGGCCTCGTGCTCCGGGCCGCCCCGCGCGGCGGCGAACCGGGCCGACCCGGCGTGGGCGCGACCTCCGGCGTCTGGGGCCTCCAGGCGATGCTGATCGAGGCCATGCTCGACCTCGCCGGGCTCGACTACGACGCCCCCGACCGCCGGATCACCCTGGACCCGACCCTCCCCGGGGCCTGGCCCCACGTCGGCCTCTCGCAGAAGTTCCCTTGCGGCGAGGTCGCCTACCGCCTCGAACGTCCCATCGGCGGGACCGTCCACCGCCTGACCTTCCGGGCCCACCTCAACCACCCGGCCACCCTCCAGCTCGGCCTGACTTGCCCCGGCCTGGTCGCCCTCGGCCCCTGGCACGCCCAGCCCGAGATGCCCGCCCCCCGCCACGACCACGCCACCGGTCGGCTCGAATGGTCGGTCGAACTGCCCGCCGGGGAATCGTCCTGGGCGTGGACCTGGGGCTGAGCGGGATGGGTGATGATTCATGGGCGATGGCTGATGGATTAGGGGCTCTCGATATCGGACCCCGACCTCTGCGTCCGGACATCAGCCATCGCCCATGAATCATCACCGATCCCCGACCCATCGTCAGGCCACCGCGACCGGCAGCCCGATCCGGAGCTCGGTCCCGGACCCAGGCCGGCTCTCGACGTCGAGGGTCCCGCCCTGGGCGGCGATCGACTCGCGGACGATCGCCAGTCCGAGGCCCCGACCGGCCCCCTTGGTGGTGTAGCCGGCCTCGAAGATCCGCCGGAGCTGGGCGGGCGGGATCCCGGGGCCGTTGTCGGCCACCGAGAGCCGGGCGGTCCCCCCCTCGGACCGGGCCGAGAGCCGGACCACCGGCGCGGTCCCGGCCGCCGTCGCCGCCTCGACCGCGTTCTTGATCAGGTTGACCAGCGCGTGGATCAGGAGCCTGCGGTCGGCCAGGACCCGGGGCGAGGGGCCGTCGACCGGGGGCCGCTCGACCCTGGCGTCGGCCGCCTCCAGCCTCGGGGCGAGCAGGGCCAGGGCGTCGGCGATGCACTCGTCGAGCGCCAGGGAGGCGACCTCGACGGGCATCGTGGATCGCTTCAGGTAGCCGTCGAGCTCCCGGACGGTCAGGGCGATGTAGTCGGAGCAGGCGGCGATCTGGCGGCAGACGTCGCGGGCGATCGCGGCGCTGCCTCGGAGCTCGAACTCGGGGTCGATCCCGCGGTCGGCGTACTCGCGGCGGAGGGCGTGGCCAAACCGGGCGGCCGAGGCGGGGTCGAGCCCGGCCCGGCGGGCGGCCTGGGCGTGGGCGTCGGCGTCCTCGGCGACGAAGCGTTCCAGCAACTCGATATGGCTGGAGAGGTTCCGCCGCTCGTTGGCGACGACGAAGGCGACGTTGCCCAGCTCGTGGCAGGTCCGGTCGGCCAGGTCGAGCGTGGCGGCGGCGGCGGCCTCGCGGGCGATCCGCTCGCGCTGGGATCGGGCGTGGAGGACCATGTAGCCCAGGCAGAGCAGCGAGTAGCCCGAGAGGCCGACCAGGGCCAGGAGCAGGCGATGGTAGGAGGTCTCGACCTCGGCGACGGCCCCGGCCACCTCGGGGGCCACCTGGTAGCGGACCGTCAGCTCGATCGGCGGGCCCGGGCCGTCGGAGTCGGTCACGGCGACCCGCTCGGAGGTTTCCTCGCCGCTGGCGATCGAGCCGCGATCCGGGCCCCAGCTCGCCAGCGAAGGGCCGCCTCGGGGACCGAGGTCCAGCGCGACGACCCGGATCAGGCGGGTCAGGTCGTCGTGGCCCGAGACTTCCCCGCCCAGTTCGGCCAGGGCGGCCCGGAGCGGCGGGAGGGCCGGGGGACGGTCGCCGGGCGGGGCGAGCCGCCAGAGCTCGGCGTAATCGGCCAGGGTGTAGCCCCGGTGGTCGCCCAGGTGCGGCCACCGGCCGATGATCCGGAGCAGCGCCTTGCGCCCGGTCTGGGTGGGATGGTGGTACTCGTCGCCCAGCACGATCAGGCCGAAGCCGAACGAGAGGAGCGACAAAAGCCCGATGATCACGCCCGGCGTCCCGAGCATGGCGTGGAGCCGGGCGGGGATCGAGGCGAGCGGCCGGACCGGGCTCATGGACGCTCGCCAGCCGGGGCCGGGGCCGGGGCCGCGACTCCGGCCCGGATCCACCGGCCGTCCTTGCCGAGTCCGAACTCGATCACGGCGGGGACTCCCGGCCGGACCGCCAGGACGTAGCCGGGGTCGTCCTTGCGCTCTCCGTCCGGGGCGAACCGGAGGGGCCGGCCGAAGGCCGACGGGTCGGACTCCGGGAGGTCGAGCGCCGCCAGGGCCCCGCGGACCTCGTCGGGTGTGGGGATCGCGCGGGGGGACCGCTCGACGGCCAGGAGGACCGCCGAGGCGACCTCGGCGAGGGTCTGGGTGTCGTTGGTCACGCCCAGGCCCGCCGGGCAGGGCGAGGAGGTGGAGGCGGACCAGATCGGGAACGACCGCCGAGCGGTCAGGCCGTCGAGCGTCTCCCGGCCGATCCCGTCGCCGGAGACCACCCGGAGCGGCCCGTCCCCCCGGCCGGCCGCCCGCCACGACGCCCGCGACTGCAAGGCGGCGAGCATCCGCCGGGTCGGGTCCCCCTGGAGCGGCAGGACGGCCCAGGTGATCCGGTCGTCCGGGGCCCCCTCGGTGGCCGACCAGATCGCGTCGGCCAGCGCCGCCTCGGCGACCCAGGGGATCGCCGCGGCCCCCAGCGAGCGGGCCGTCGGCGGGACCCCCACCGCGTCGGGCCGCTCGACGATCTCGGCCGACGGGGCCCGCGACCGGATCGCCCGGCGGAAGCAGTCGGCCAGGTCGACCGAGTACGGGTCGAGCGGGTCGACCACCAGGAAGACCCGGGCCGGCGGCCTCCCGCCGTCTTGCTCCATCAGGCAGTCGACGACCGAGTCGGCCAGCCTCCGGTTGTTCGGGCAGAACCGGAAGGTCCGCCCCCGGTCGATCTCCAGGAGCGGGACCGGCCGCGAACCCGGCCGGGGGCCGCCGGCCAGGACGGCGGTCGCCCAGGGGACCAGCAGGACCGGACCGCTCGGCCCCATCTCGCTCAGCGGCTCGGCCAGGGCGACGGTCAGGACGGTCGTCGACGACCCGATCACCGCGACCGGCGGCGGCTCCGCCCCGGCGATCCGCCCGACCTCGTCGCGGGTCTCCCCCACGCCCCGGATCCCGTGCCAGCCGAACCGGACCCGCCGCCCGAGCCGCGGGGTCGCCACCACGATCGAGTCGTCCGCCTCCGCGACCGGCTTGCAGAGCCCCCGACGGGCGCACGCCTCGACGGCCCGGCGGAAGTGCGACCAGTCCCGGCGGTCGGTGAAGAAGACCGCCACCTCCGCCGAGGCGTCCCGCCCCGGCCCCGGCGGGTCCGGCCCCGCGCACCCCTGGTAGGCCAGCGTGTAGGCCATCAGCCCGGCCAGGGCCAGGCCGAACGTCCCGAGCAGGCCGGTCCCGACGCGGCCGGTCGATGCCATGTCCGTGGTCCCCCCGGATCGGCGGTGGCGGTTGCGGTGGCCCGGGGCGACAACGCCCCGACACTCGCCATTATGGAATAAACCCCGCCGGACCACCAACCGTTCTCCCTCGGAGGCCGCCGGACGCCGATTTCAGCCGCCAGCCCTCACCGTCGCGCACAATTCCCCATCGACCGCGTTGCCCCGGACCCTCCAGCGTGATATTGTACATGAGAACACGAGTTGAAACGGGAGGCCGAGCGATGCCCGAGGTGGCGGATTAACCCGAGGTCGAGTGCTCGGCGGAGCCCAGCGCGCTGCACGAGACGGAGGTGGTGGGGGTCCCCGACGAGACGGGGAACCGGCAGTTCCTCCGGGTCGGCAAGGGGTTCTTGACGCGTGAGGCGGACAAGACTTACCTTCCGATCCGGGTGATCGAGGTCGACCGGTTCCGGGGTCGGGCCCTGGTCCAGCTCCCTTACGAGGCCGACTCGGGGACGTACCGGATCTGGGTCCCGATCTCGGCGTTCCGGCGGGAGGCCGGGGGCATGGCATGATCCTCTCCGACCGCGAGATCGAGGCGGCCCTGGACGCGGACCTGATCCGGATCGAGCCCCGGCCCGAGAAGGCCCACTGGACCTCGACGGCGGTCGACCTGACCCGACGCGGTCCTCCTCCAATGGGTCGACCGCCCCGAGCTCGACGGCCCGCCCAACGAGCCCCGGCCGATGGCCCGCGACTTCAACCTCCAGGGGATGATGGACGACCCGAGGTACGCCTCGAAGACCCAGATCGACCCGGCCCGCGGGTTCCGGCTGGAGTCGAAGATGTTCGTCCTCGGCTTCACCCGCGAGATGATCCAGCTCCCGCCCCGCTCCAAGATCGCCGCCCGGGTCGAAGGCAAGAGCAGCCTGGCCCGGATGGGCGTGGGCGTCCTCGTCACCGCCCCGACGGTCCACGCCGGCTTCGGCTACGACGCGCTGGACCCCGCGCGACGCGGCCGGCCGATTCAGCTCGAAATCTTCAACCTCGCCCGCTGGTCGGTGATCCTCGACGTCGGGATGCCGATCTGCCAGCTCATCCTGGAGGAGGTCCGCGAGGTCCCCGGCGAGGGCTACTCCGGCCGGTTCAGCCGCCAGGCCCCGTTCACGATCGAGGACCCCCGGCCGGACTGAAGCCGGGCCCCGGGCCCCATTCCCGGTCCGGTGGATCACGGCCGTAGGAGTTACGCAGTTGATGGCCTTTGTCCAGTAGATGTATTTTGCTCGCTGCACAAGATAGGCAGCCTGCCGTCAATGAGGCAAGAAGACGAGCCGAACGCCTACTGTACATAAGCCATCAACTGCGTAACTCCTACAAGGATCGCCGATGCTCGGCAGAACCTCGCGGAGGTGGCCGGCAGCGACCGGGGAGGTCGGTCGGGAAGGTGGCCGGCCCTGCCCGCCCCTGCGGACAGGTTTCGGTTCGATCGCCCGCCTCGCGATGATGGTGCCGAGCACTCAGACCAAGGAATTCCGATGAATATTACACCACATATCGTTCACATATTTTCGCAAGATCAGGGCTATCAGGGTGACTTCTTTCCCGTGTTACGTCGCAAATACAATTTCAACAACGGAAATTACGATATTATCACGAATTCGTCGAGATTGATCGCCCTCTGCGGCCTCGCCGAGGCCTCGCGGGAGAGTTCGTCCCTGGATGGACCCGCCGGGAAGGTCTTCACGGAAGTGTGGTCCCTGAGCCGGCTGATGATCGAGGTCAGCGGGATTTATCCCTGGCTGGTTTGCCATCCTTCCGAACTCGAAAGCCTGGACGACGTCATTGATCCTGTGATTTATGGCGTATGGCGGGTCTTGGGCCGGTTGTGCATGATCGCGACGGATACCGAGGGGTTGGATGATCGACCTCGTTCCTTCTGGGATCTCTTCGGCGAGAGCCTTTCTTGAGTGGAGGGTTACCCGATCGAGCAGGTCGTCCGCCGGCTCCACGGGGGTGACTGCGGGGTGCCTGGCCAGGGCGGAATCGAGGAGGGGGTGGTTCACCTCGGGCATCGCACGTCCTTGATCTTGCCGGATGCGGCGGATCGCCTGGAACTCGACGGGGTAGACGTTGTAGGGATACCACTCGAACTCGGGGAAGCCGTCGGGGTCGGCGAAGGTCTTGTCGCAGTGATATTGGCAGATCGACGCCAGGGCCGGTCCGAGTGCCTCGACCTCCTCCCAAGAGTCGATCACGGCCTGGTAGACGCCGATGGGCCGGGCGCCCATGCGGAGTTGCCCCAGCGGCAGGCCACGTCGGATCGCGTCGAGCTTGGTCATGAACGGCACCGACCGCGCCTTCCCACATCGCGAGCCGATCGAGGGAATGATGCAGTGACGCGAGGTGGACCTTCGTCGGTCGGGCCAGCTCCTTCTCCAATCGATCCCTCTGCCCGTCGCGCATGAACGACCAGTTTTGGGGTTTCTCGACCCACTTCTTCGTATCCCTCGACTCCTTCTTCAGGCTCCAGACCCATTTCTTCGCCATGAGACCTCCTTCCGGGGATGGCCTCGGGGCGATCCCAGTCGATCCGGGACTGCCCCGCCAGGCCGTCCGACTCAACGTCACGGGCGGATAGAGATATTCTGCCCACCCCCGCCGAAGATATTGGTGATCTCGACGAGGAAGCCTTCGATCGGCGCATTGGGCCCGAGTGCGTCGATTTCATCAAGGAGGCCCTGCGCCGTGGCCCGAGTCCTGGGATCGATATTCGCCCACCCCGGGGCTGAACCCGCCGCCCGGCCGAGGCGGGTCCGGATGAAATTCCCAGCATTTTGCGGGGCCCTCTACACGGAACTGGGATCAGCCCACCTCCGCCGCGATCTCTTTTGGCACCTCGGGCGCGGGGGCCGGCGGGTCGCCGGCGAAGGTGTCGGCGGCGTGCTCGGGGAGGTAGACGTCGTGCCAGTCGGCGCCGTCGACATCGCGGCGGAGGATCAGGTAGATGACCGAGGCGGCCGACCAGAAGTAGCTGTAGATCCAGGCGTGGGCGAGCCATCCCACCGAGCCGATCCAGAACGCCAGGGCGGAGTCGGCCGCTCGGGGCATCACGATCGGGTCGGGGGCACCCAGGCCGACGCCCCAGCCGGCCAGCCCGAGGACCACCCGGGCGAAGGCGATCACCGCGATCAGGCCGATCGTCCCGATCCCCCAGGCCGCCGCGGCGTGGGCGGCGTAGCGGGGGAGGCGCTGGTTGACGTAGGAGTAGGACCGGCTCAGGGCGTCGGCGGCGTCCTCGTCCTCGGCGGCGACGGTCGCGTGCATCAGGGGCCAGCCGGCGGCCAGGCCGAGCAGGATCAGGGCCAGGGCCAGGCCGAGCAGGATCGGGACGAACCCAAGGAATCCGGCGAGCGTCGCCCCGACGCCGCCCGGGATCCGATAGAGCAGGCCGAAGGCCGCCATCAGGGCCGAGATCACCGCCACGGCCAGCATCGGCGTCAGCGGCGCCCCGATCAGCGAGCCCGACTTGCGGAGCGCGAACCGGAGCGCCGAGCCGACCCCGACCCGGGGGCCGCCCGCCGCCTGGACCACCGCGATCCGCGCGATCGCCCCGCCGAAGACCCCCCAGACCGCGACCGACCAGAGCGCCATCAGCGCCGACCGGGACCAGCCGGTCGGCCCGGTCTCGCCCGAGAACAAGGCGGCGAACGGCCCGGTGATCCGCCAGCCGGCTTCGGTCAGGGCCTCGACCACCGGGGCCGGGAGGGCGTGGATCGTCGAGCCCGGCCGGATCCCGGCGGGTGGGTCGGCCGGCCCGCCAAAGGCCCTGTTCAACCCGGACCAGCCGAGGACCAGGGCGAGCAGCCCCAGCGCGGCCAGGATCAGCTTTCTCGGATCGGTGGCGATCCCGACGGCTTTGAGCAGCGGCCGGACCTCGACGAACGGGCGGGCGACGGGCCCGGGGTGGGGCTCGGGTTCGTCGGCCATGCGACACTCCTTTGCGGCGGCTCGGGTCGGGTCATCCGGGGGACGCCGGACATCCCGCGGCGTCGGATCAGGGGACGATGCAGGTCAGCAGGGTCGCCCGGCCGATCGGGGCGATCTCGCACGGGCCGATCGAGGCCGGGAGCAGCAGGGTCTGGCCCAGCCCGAGTCGGACCGACACGCCGCCGGAGCGGACCTCGGCCTCGCCGCCCAGCCCCAGGACGATCGTGAACCGCGCCGGGTCGCCGACGGTCGCCAGGCCGTCCAGGGTCAGCCGCTCCAGGGCGAAGAACTCCGACCGGGCCAGCCGCTCGCGGGACCCGCCGGGGATCGGCTCGGCCGAGGTCGCCATCGGGGCGACCGGCCCGGCCTCGAAGTCGATCGACTCCAGCGCCTCGGCGGCGTGGAGCTGGCGGGGCTTGCCCTCGGGCCCGACCCGGCCCCAATCGTGGAGCCGAAACGTCGCGTCGGACATTTGCTGGATCTCGGCCAGGACGACCCCCGCGCCGATGGCGTGGACCGTCCCCGATGGGATCAGGATGCAGTCGCCCGCCCGGGCCCGGAACGAGTGGAGCAGCGCCTCGACCGCGCCCGACTCGAGCGCCGCGGCCATGTCGGCCCGGGTCGTCCCCGGCTTCAGGCCGGCGTAAATCTTGCTACCCGGCTCGGCGTGGACGACCACCCAGGTCTCGGTCTTGCCGTTGTCGTTGGCCAGCCGACGGCCCCGAGCGTCGTCGGGGTGGACCTGGACCGAGAGGTCCTCCCGGGCGTCGATGAACTTGACCAGCAGCGGGAACTGGTCGCGGACGCCCACGGCCGGGCCGAACAGCTCCTCGCCGCGCCCACGGACCAGGTCGCGGAGCGAGGTCCCGGCCATCGGCCCGTCGGCGACCCGGCTGACGTCGGCCCGGTGGTCGGAGATCTCCCAGCTCTCGGCGTACTCCAACCCCTCGCCGATCGGCTTGTTCAGCACGGTCGCGAGCTTCCGGCCGCCCCAGATCAGGCGCTTGAAGATCGGCTCGAATCGGAGCGGGTGGAGATCGTCGACCATGATCCGTTTCATCTCGCCCCTCGGGGTGCAACGCTCCGCGACCTTTGCTTGTACCTCCCGGGCTCGCGGATTGTCTATCGATGCCGGAAAAGATCAACGCCAGTTTCGTGCCGGCCGGGAATGGCGGGGAGCGAAAGCCCCTGATAGATTCGGTCCCGACTCCCGGAGCCCGACGCCATGGAACCCGCCGGATCCCCGCCGCCCCCCCGCCGTCGCCGCCTCATGCTGAGCGTCCGGGTGCTGATGGCCCTGGTCCTGCTCATCGGCGGCGGCCTCGGCTGGGCCTTGCACCGGGCCCGGGTTCAGCGCGACGCCGTCGCGGCCATCGTCCGGGCCGGGGGGAACGTCCAGTACGATTGGGAGGTCAACCCGGACGGCAATCCGAGCGGGAAGGCCGAGCCGGGATACCCATCGTGGCTGGTCCAGGCCCTCGGGACCGACCTCTTCCAGGTCGTCACCGGGATCATACTGATCCCCCGGCCCGGCGAGGAGGGGACGACCGATGCCGTCATGCCCGCCATTGGCCGGCTCGATCGCGTGGAACGATTGTACCTCTCCGGCTCGGGCCTGACCGGCGCCGGGCTCGGCCAACTCCGGGGGCTGACCCGGCTCCGCGAGCTGGACCTGGACGTCCCTCTTGGCGACGCCGACCTGGCGCACCTCGCGGGCCTGACGTCGCTCGAAGTCCTGGAAATCCGCCGCGAAGGGCTCGGGGACCGGGCGATGGCGCACCTCAAGGGGCTGACCCGGCTCCGCTCGCTGACCCTCCGGAAGGGCCGGGTCACCGACTCGGGCCTGGCCCACCTGGCGGGCCTCACCGGGATCGACTATTTGATGATCCCCGAGAACCCGATCACCGACGCCGGCCTGGCCCAGTTCCGGGGGATGGCCGGCCTGAAGGTCCTGGGGGTCAGCGGGACCCAGGTCTCCACCCTGGAGCCGATCAAGCACTTGACGAAGCTCCGCCGGCTCTTCGTGGGCGGGACCAGGGTCGATGATGCTGGGCTGGCCCCCGTCGCCGGTTTCCCCGAACTCTTCGACCTGAACCTGGCCGATCTGGAGATCACCGACGCGGGCCTGGCCCACCTCCGGCCGCTGGCGAAGCTGGACCGGCTCTCGCTGGCGAAAACGCGGGTGACCGCCGACGGCCTGCTCGGCCTGCCGGTCCTCGGGCAGTGCTCGCGGCTCGACCTGAGGGAGACCGGGATCACGCCCGAAGGGCTCGCCGCGCTCCGGCGAGCCTTCCCGGGGGCGAAGGTCTTCGGCCCCGACGACTGACCGGGCGGTCCGGCCGCGGACCCTGGTGGTGCCGCGTCCCCGGACCACGGGCCCGCTCGTCCCGTTGTGCCCGCCCGGCGGCGACGGCTAGAATGGGCTGATTCGGCCCACCCACCGACCCGGATACGACCTCGACGAGGATGATCGGATGACGAAGGCTCATGCCCGGCGGGTCCTCCCCGCGCTCCTGCTCCTGTCGGTGGCCGCGACATCGACGGCGGCGGGCCTGCCCAAGGTTCCCGATGACCTCCAGGTCCGGCTGGTCGCCAGCTTCCCGAACCTGCTCTATCCCTGCCAGCTCGCCACCGCCCCGGACGGCTCGCTGTTCGTCGCCGTCGACCCGATGGACCAGGTCGGCCCCTACGAGGCGATGGACGGTAAGATCTACCTGTACCGCGACGGCAAGGACCCGGTGGTCTTCGCCGAGGGCTTCCGCGCCGTCTTCGGCATGACCTATCGCGAGGGCGAGCTTTACGTCAGCCACATGCCCTTCCTGACCGTCCTCCGCGACGCCGACGGCGACGGCAAGGCCGACTCGCGCAAGGATCTGTTCAAGGATCTGGGGATCACCAACAACAAGGGCCTGAACGACCACATCGTCTCGGGAATCCAGTTCGGGATCGACAACCGCCTCTACATCGCGACCGGCGACAAGGGCGTCCTCAAGGCCACCGGGCCCGACGGCAAGACGGCCCAGTTGATCGGCGGCGGGACCCTCCGCTGCAACCCGGATGGGACCAATATCGAGGTCCTCTCCACCGGGACCCGGAACCACCTGGAGCCCAACCTCGACGATCGCGATAACCTCTTCACCTACGACAACACCGATGACGGCGACGGCTGGTGGACCCGGGTCACCCACCACGTCGACGGCGGCTATTATGGTTATCCCTATGATTATCACGACCACCCCGACCGCTTCCTGAACCGGATCACCGAGTATGCCGGCGGCTCCCCCTGCGGCGGCCTGGTCTACAAGGAAGACGCCTGGCCCGAGCACTACCGGGGCCGGTCGATCTGGTCCGAGTGGGGCAAGCGGAAGGTCAGCGCCTTCCGGTTCGAGCCCGACGGGGCCTCCTTCAAGGTCAAGGACGTGGTCGAGCTGGCCGAGGCTGGCGACTCCGGCGAGTTCCGCCCGCTCGACGTGGCCCTGTCCCAAGACGGCAAGACCCTCTACGTCGCCGATTGGGGGATGGGCTCCTGGGGGTCCAAGACCGAGAAGGTCGGCCGGGTCTACGCCATCAGCCCCAAGGGCCCCGAGATCGCCACCCGCCCCCGGGGCAAGGATTCCGACCCGATCGCGGCCCAGTTCCGGCAGCTCGACCATCCCTCCTTCAACGAACGGATGAGGGCCCAGGCGGCGATCATCAGGGCGGGCCCGTCGGCGCTCAATACCGCCTCGGAGATGCTGCTCGACGACAAGGTCGACCCGGTCGCCCGGCGTCACCTGGTCTGGATCGTGGACGGAATCGCCAGGACCCCGGGCGAAGCGGGGGCGCTCCTGTTCGCTCTAAGCTCCCCGGTGGAAGACGTCCGGGCCCAGGCGATCCGGGCCTTCGGGGAGCGCCGGTCCAAGCACGCCGCCGGCCCCTTGATGGCCACCCTGAACGACCCCAGCCCGACCGTCCGGCTCCAGACGATCATCGCTCTGGGCCGGATCGGCGAACCCAGGACGGTTGCCGCCCTTCTGCCGATCCTGACCGACCCCGACCGGACCCTCGCCTTCTCCACCCGCCAGGCGATCCGGCGGATCGGGAGCTGGAAGGACGTCGCCGTCGGGCTGAGATCGGCCGATCCCAAGCTCCGAGCTGCCATCCTGGCGACGCTCGAACTGGTCTACGACGGCGAGGCCGTCGACCTCCTCCGCCAGGTGGCGACCGACGCCAAGGCCCCCGAAGGCGAGCGGGCCCGGGCCCTGGCCGAGCTGGCCACGGTCCACCGGAAGGCCCCCGGGTGGGACGGGAAGTGGTGGGGGACCCGCCCGACCCGGGGCAAGCCGCCCGAGAAGTCGGTCGCGTGGGAGGCGACCCCGGCGATCCTCCGGACCATCGAGGCGAGCCTGTCCGACCCGAGCCTCCCCGTCCGGCTGGCGGCGATCGCCGCCGTCGGGGAGACGAACGCCCGCGACGCCTTGCCCCGGCTCCGCGAACGATTCACCGCCGACGGCGAGCCGGCCGCCCGCCAGGCGATCGCGAAGGCCCTGGGGGGCCTCGCCGACAAGGACTCGCTCCCCGTCCTGATCGCCGCCCTCCGCGACCCGGGCAACCCGCCGGGCGTCCGGTCGGCCGCGCTTGCCGGGGTCGAGGCGATCGGCGGCAAGGAGGCGATTGGCGTCCTGATCGAGATCCTCCAGGCTAAAGTCACCGCCGGCAAGGAGGAGGGCCAGGCCCGGGCGATCACCGCCCTCGGCCGGTTCCAGGCGAAGGAGGCGATCCCCGCGATCGTCGCCCACCTGCGCGACCCGGTCGCCGAGGTCCGGGTCGCCTCGGCCGAGGCTCTGGGCCGGATCGGCGTGCTCCCGGACGTCGCCCCCCAGATTCGCGCCGCGCTGGCCGACCCCAGCATCGAGGTCCGCAAGGCCGCTGTCGGGGCCCTGGCCGCCCTGAAGGACCGCGAGTCGATTCCCGAGCTTCTCAAGGCCGCCGACGACCAGGCGACCCGCTTCGAGGCGACCCTCGCCCTGGCCGCCCTGCCCGACGTGAAGGCGTTGCAAGTCTACCTCCGAGGGGTGGCCGACAAGAGCCCCGACCTCCGCAAGGCGTCCTCCAACGCGATCGCCGCGATCCGAGGCCAGGCCGAGCCGGTCCTGGAGCAGCTCGCCGCCCGCCGCGAGATCAGCCCGGCGTCGCTCCCCGAGTTGCGGAAAATTTATAACGCCCTGCAACCCGTGCTCGACTGGCACGTCATGGGCCCCTTCCCGTTCAACGACCGCCCGCCGGTCCGGGGGAACAAGCCGGTGGACCTCGCGGAGACCGCCCCCGGCCCCGACGGGACCACCCTGGCCTGGAAGCCGGTGAAGGCCGAGCCCGAGCACGGGATGGTCGACCTGGCCAGGGCCGTCGGCGACCTGGGCGACCGCTCGGCCTTCGGCTACGCCGAGTTCGAGAGCCCGACCGCCCGCCCCGCCCAGGTCGGCGTCGGCTCCGACGACACCCTGACCGTGATCCTCAACGGCAAGGAGGTGTATCAATTCGCCGGGAACCGGGGCTACGCGCCCGAGACCGCCCGGTTCGACGTCGAGCTGAAGAAGGGCAAGAACCTGCTCCTGGTCAAGTGTGGCAACGGCGGCGGCCCCTGGGCGTTCTCGGTGGCCCTGACCACGACGTCCAACTACGCCTTTCTCCAGGGCCCCTCGGCCGCCGGCTTCGACCCCGACCGATTCAAGGCCACCGCGATGAGGGGCCTGGGCAAGCCCGACCACGGCAAGGCCCTCTTCAACGACTTGAAGGGTCTGGCCTGCGTCAAATGCCACGTCGTCGGCGGCCAGGGCGGGGCGGTCGGCCCCGAGCTGTCGGGGGTCGCCGCCAAGTACCCCCGCGAGGAGCTGGTGACCTCGGTCCTCTACCCCTCGGCCCGGATCTCCTCCGGCTACGAGCCCGTCGTCGTCGCCACCGCCGACGGCCGGATCCTCACCGGCCTGATCAAGTCCGACACCGCCGAGGGCCTGGAGATCGAGGACGCCGACGCCAAACGGATTAAGATCCCCAAGGGCGAGATCGAGCAGCGCAAGGCCAGCGACGTCTCCCTGATGCCCAACGGGATCGTCGAGGGGATCACCCCCCAGGACTTCGCCGACCTGATCGCCTACATGGAGACCCTCAAGGACGCCTCCGCCAACCAGGCCAAACCGGGCGGCAAGTGACGGCTGAGCCTCGGGGATGATCGCGACCCGGCCCCCTGGGTGGGGGCTGGGTTTTTCTCTCATCGCCGAGGAATGATCGCCTCGGAGGATCCCCATGCCGAAGTTCACGATCCGGGCGATGCTGGGGCTCGTCGCGGTCCTGGGCCTGCTCTGCTGGGCGACCGTCTATCAAGCGAGCAAGGCCCGGGAGTCGCGTGCGAACGCCCGCCGGATCCAATGCCTGAACAACCTCAAACAGATCGGGATGGCGACCTCCGGATACGTCAGTCGGGAGGGGGCCTTCCCCGGGGGATCCCTCCCGGCTCCGGGGACCAGGCCCGATCGCGAGCTGGGATGGGGCTTCCTGATCGGGCCGTCAGTGGAGGAACTCACGAGGCATCCCGAGGAATTCCGGGTCTACTGGCCGAAGGATGCATCGGCCTGGGATGATCCCCGGCTCTCGTTCCTCCACCAGAAGGGCGAATCGTCGTTCCATTGCCCGACGTGCCGGTCTGCCTACGCCGGGGCCGGCCCCTTCCCGGCGAATTACGTAGGGATCGCCGGCCTCGGGGTCGATGCGCCCGGACTGCCAACCTCGCACCCGAGGGCCGGGATCTTCGGCGATGCCCGGGTCGTCACCCCGGCCGATGTCAAGGACGGGTTGGCGAACACGATGATGGTCGCCGAGTCGTCCGCCCCGTCCGGCCCCTGGTTTGCAGGTGGACGTTCCACCGTACGCGGGCTGGACGCGTCCCGGAAGCCCTACCTCGGTCCTGGACGCCAGTTCGGTGGCATCCACGGCGAAGGGGCGAACGTCCTGATGGCCGATGGCTCGGTCCGATGGGTCCGCCCGACCTCGACCGGCCTGGGCTTCGAGGCGATGAGCACGATCGGCGGCGGCGAGGTCGTGTCCGACCCCGACGACTCCCCCTGATCCCTCCCATTCACCGATCCAAAAACGAGCGAGCGACGATGTCCCAGGACGAGTCATCCCCGGCGCGGGGCAAGCGCGAGCGGAGCACGCGGTATCCCGGCGTTCCGCTGGCCGAGAGCGTCGAGCTCTGCAAATTCATCGAGGTCCGGGGGCTGGACGGCCTGACCGCGGGCGACGTCGCCACCGCCCAGGGCTACAAGAACATCAAGACCAACACCTTCTCGGCCAAGCTCAGCGCCGCCCGGCAGTTCGGCCTGCTGATCCTCAAGGACGAGGGGTATTCGCTCTCGCCCCTGGCTCGCTCGATCCTCCACCCGGTCGACCCCAATGAAGTCCCCCGGCTCCATCGCCAGGCCCTTCTGGAGCCGCCACTCTACTCCGACCTCGCCGGCCAGTTCGCCGAGAAGAAGGTGCCTGAGGCGAACATCCTCGGCAACGTCCTGTACCACAACTACCAGATCATCGCCTCGGCCAAGCAGGCCGCCGCCGAGGCGTTCCTCGACTCTGCCCGGTTCGCCGGGGCTCTCGGCGACGACAACGTCTTCCGCCCCCAGGGACCCGCCGCCGCCGAGGCCGCGCCGAGCCTCGCCGACGGGCCGGCCGTGCCGGCGTCCGCTCCCATCTTCACCCCGGAGCCGGCCGCGAGGCCCCGAGGGGCGTCCGGCGACGTCCGGATCGACCTCCGCCTCTGGGGGGCCGACGCCGGCAAGGCGATCAAGCTCCGGGCCCCCGAGTCCATCACGCCTGAGAGCTTCGAGCGGCTCCTGCAAGCCCTCCGGCTCCACCTCCGGATCGAAGAAGCGGAGCCGGCCGAGGAGCCGGAGGGAGAATGACGAGATCGCGGGATCTCGGATTTCCGATGATTTTCATCAGATTTGAAATCGGAAAACTCGCGATCCGCCATCGGTCAGACATACTCGTTGATCAGGTTCTCCAGCATCTCCTGACGCCCGCTGACGTGGTTGGTGACCTCGCCCTTGGGTAGGATATAGGCTTCCAGGTCGGCGAAGCTGGCCTGGCCAGCCTCGACCCGGCGGCCGAGTTCGCCGTTCCAGCTCTTGTAGCGATCGTGCAGGAAGCCGGAGAGCCGGCCGTCGGCGATGATGGCGTGGGCGATCTTCAGACCCCGGGCGAAGGCGTCCATCCCGCCGATGTGGGCGTGAAAGAGGTCGACCGGCTCGAAGCTCTCGCGGCGGACCTTGGCGTCGAAGTTCACGCCGCCGGTGGTCAACCCGCCCATCCCGAGGACGCAGAGCATGCACTTGGTCGTCAGGTAGATGTCGGTCGGGAACTGGTCGGTATCCCAGCCGATCAGCGGGTCGCCGGTGTTGGCGTCGAGCGAGCCCAGCGCCCCCGAGCCGATGGCGACGAGCATCTCGTGCATCATCTCGTGGCCGGCGAGCGTGGCGTGGTTGGTCTCCAGGTTCAGCTTGAAGTGCGGCAACAGGCCATAGGTCCGGAGGAAGTTGAGGCAGGCCGCCGCGTCGGAGTCGTACTGGTGCTTGGTCGGCTCCTTCGGCTTGGGCTCGATGTAGAACGGCCCGGAGAAGCCGATCTGCTTCTTGTAGTCGACCGCCATGTGGAGGAACCGGCCGAGGTGGTCGACCTCGCGCTTCATGTCGGTATTCCAGAGGGTCGAGTACCCCTCGCGGCCCCCCCAGAAGGTGTACCCGAGCCCGTTCAACTCCTGGGTCACCTCCATCATTTTCTTGACCTGCGCCGCGGCGTAGGCGAAGACGTCGAGGTTGGGGCTTGTGGCCGCCCCGTGGGCGTATCGGGGGTTGGAGAACAGGTTGGCCGTCCCCCAGAGCAGCTTGACGCCGGTCCGGCCCATCTCGTCCTTGAGGACCTTGACGACTTCATCCAGATTGGCGTGGCTCTCCTTGAGCGTGGCCCCCTCGGGCGCGACGTCGCGGTCGTGGAAGGCGAAGAACGGGACGCCGAGCTTCTCGAAGAACTCGAAGGCCACCTTCACCCGGGTCCGGGCCCGCTCCATCCCGTCCACCCCGTCGTCCCATGGCCGGATCGCGGTCCCCGGGCCGAAAGGGTCGCCCAGCGGGTTGGCGATCGTGTGCCAGTACACCACCGAGAACCGGAGGTGGTCCTTCATCGCCTTCGAGCCGACCACCTCGTCGGGGTTGTAGTGCTTGAATTCCAGCGGGTTGCGCGACTTCGGGCCGCCAAACTGGATCTTCGGTACGCCGTCAAAGAATTCGGACATCGGACCGCCACCCCGCTCTGTATGTGTGCCTCGCCATGGAGGTCGGTAGGGCCTGCTAGTTTAGGACCGCCGATGCCCCGGAGCAACCCCCCCGCAGCCCGGTAGCCGGGTCGATCCGATCTTCAAGCCGTCTCGAGTGATCCCTCGACGCCATCCGACATCATCGAAGCATCCCCGGCTTGAAGAACGGTTCGACTCTGCTACGCTGTCCTGAATCCGAGTTTCGAGTCCCGAGTCCCGAGTCCCGTTTGAGGGTGATGGCATGGCCCGACATCTCGCCTGCTGGGTGGCTTCGATCGTCTCGCTGGCCTCGGCGTCGGCGATCGGGGCGGACGCCCCGCCGGGATTCGTCGCCGAGATGCTGGGCCGGAAGGTGATCGGCCCGAACCTCTCGCTCGCCGAGGTCCGGCTCTTCTGCGAGGAGAAGGTCGCGCCGATGCCCGAGGCCCGCGACCGGGCCGATTGGGAGCGGCAGGCCGACCGGATCCGATCCGAGACGCTCCGCCGGGTCGTCTTCCGCGGCGAGGCCGCCCGATGGCGCGAGATCCCCACCAAGGTCGAGTACGGGGAGTCCATCCCGGGCGGGCCGGGCTATCGGATCCGGAAGCTCCGCTACGAGGCCGTCCCCGGCTTCTGGGTTCCCGCCCTGCTCTACGAGCCGGAGAAGCCCGAAGGCAAGGTCCCCGCCGTCCTCAACTTTGACGGCCACGACCCCCAGGGGATGTTCGCCCCCTACAAGCAGGTCCGGTGCATCAACCTGGCCAGGCGGGGGATGTTCGCCCTGAACGTCGACTGGATCGGGATGGGCCAGCTCCGCTCCGACGAGAACCAGCACACGCTGCTCAACCACCTTGACCTCTGCGGGACCAGCGGCCTGGCCGTCTTCTATCTGCTCCAGGCCCGGGGGGTGGATGTCCTCCTGGCGCAAGAACATGTCGACCCCGCCCGGATCGCCGCGACGGGCCTCTCCGGCGGCGGCTGGCAGACGATCTTCCTGGGGGCGATGGACCCGAGAGTCACGCTCGTCGCGCCGGTGGCCGGCTATTCGAGCTTCCGGACCCGCGCCGCCTTTGCCACCGACCTCGGCGACTCCGAGCAGACGCCGGTCGACCTGGCGAGCGTCACCGACTACGCGCCGATGACCGCCATGCTCGCCCCCCGCCCTGCCCTCTTGACCTTCAACGCCAGGGACGATTGCTGCTTCGCCGCCGACCACGCCCTGCCCCCCCTGCTCCGGGCCGCCGAGCCGATCTACCGCCTCTTCGGCAAGCCATCCAACCTCCGGACCCACATCAATCAGGATCCCGGCACGCACAATTACCTGAAGGACAACCGGGAGGCATTCTACGGGATGCTCGGCGACCACTTCTTCCCCGGCCGCCCGGACTACGATCCGGCCGAGATCCCCGCCGAAGGCGAGGTCAAGACGCCTGACCAGCTCCGGGTCGCCCTGCCGCCCGAGAACGCGACCCTCCACCGCCTGGCGGTCGCCCTGGCCCGGCCGCTCCCGCGCGACCCGGCCCTGCCGGCGGACCGGGCCTCGGCCCTCGCCTGGCAATCGGACCGCCGAGTCCGCCTCGCCGAGCTCGTCCGGGCCCGCCGCTATGCGATCCACGCCGAACCGGCCGGATCCGAGTCGAAGGCCGGCCTGACGGCCCACCTCTGGTCGCTCAAGGCCGGCCACGACTGGACGATTCCCGCCGTCGAGATCTCCGGCGTCGACCCGAAGGGGACGACGCTCGTGCTCCTCGATGCCGGCCGCAGGGAGGCCGCGCGGGTCGTCGAGCCCCTCCTTGCGGCCGGTCGTCGCGTGGTCGTGCTGGACCTCTTCGACACGGGCGAGGCGAAGATCGCCGAGAAGGGCTGGCTCTGGAACCTCTACGTCTCGACCGTCGGCGACCGCCCGCTCGGCCTCCAGGCTTCGGAACTGGCGGCGGTCGCCCGCTGGGCCGGGTCCGATGGCCGAGGGCCCGTCTCGATCGTCGCCGACGGCCCGAGCGGCTCGACGGTCGCCTTGGTCGCCGCCGGGCTCGAGCCCACGGCGATTGGCGACCTCGAGCTCCATAACGCTCTCGGAAGCTTGAAAGAGTCGATCGAGAACCGCACGCCCTTCGACAAGTCCCCCGCCTCTTTTTGCTTCGGCCTGCTCGAAACCTTCGATATCCCCCAACTCGTCGCCTTGGTCGCACCGCGCCGAGTCTCCTTTCCCGCCCCAAGCCCACGAGCCCGCGCCGAGTTCAGCGTCCTGGCCGCCTGGTACGTCACCTTCGGAGTTGACGTCACTCCGTCCCCGTGACGCCTCCCTCAGAAAACTCCATCTGCCGCGAGATTGGGATTGGCAGGGACGATTCTCGTAGGTAAATTGTCGTTTAAGACGATCTCCCCCACTCATTGATCAAATGGGAAGGGCGAATTTTTGCGGGTATAGCTCAGTGGCAGAGCGCTAGCTTCCCAAGCTAGACATGCGGGTTCGATTCCCGCTACCCGCTTTTCGACACAACTCGCTGCCGACTCCTGATTTAGGTGACCCCTCCCCGTCGGAGGGTGCGGCTTCCAGGGCCTCAAGAAAACATTACCTGGTAATGTTTTCGCGGGCCGAAGGAGTCGCTCCCCATGCCCCGCCGACGAATCCCGTCTTATCGCTGCTACAAACCCAAGAACCTCGGCCTCGTCGTCATCGACGGCAAGCAGCATTATCTGGGGACCTACGGGACCCCCGAATCCCTCTCCGAATACAACCGGATCATCCAGGAATACCTGACCCGGGGCACCGCGCGCTCCCGGCCAGAGCCCGCCGATCCGTCGCCGGCGGCCACGCTGGTCAATGAGGTCATCGTCGCGTTCCTGAACCACGCCGAGGGCCACTACGTCGGCCCCGACGGCACGCCGACCGGCGAGGTCTACAACCTGACGGTCTCGCTCAAGCCGCTCCGTGCAATTTACGGTTACACGCCCGCCGACCAGTTCGGGCCCCTTGCGCTTCGAGCGGTCCGGGACAGGATGATCTCCGACGGCCTGAGCCGGACGACGATCAACGCCCGGGTCAATCGCATCCGGCGGATGTTCCGATGGGCCGCCTCCGTCGAGCTCGTCCCGGGCTCGGTCGCCCAGGCCCTCCAGAACGTCAACGGCCTGCAGAAGGGGAGGTCGAAAGTCAAGGAAGCGAAAGGGATCGTCCCCGTCCCGGTCGAGTCCGTCGAGGCAACCTTGCCCCACCTCTCCGGGCAGGTCGCGGCCATGGTCCGGGTCCAGCTCCTGACCGGGTGCCGCACCGGTGAGGTCGTGGTCATGAGGGGCCGGGACCTGACCGTCGGCGAGTCGAACTGGCTCTACCATCCTTTCAAACACAAGAACTCCTGGCGGGGCCAGGAGCGGGTCATCATCCTCGGGCCGAAGGCCCAGGCGGTCGTCAAGGAGTTCCTGAAGGACGACCCCTCGGAATGGCTATTCAAGCCCGGCGAGGCCGTCGCCGAGCACCACGCCCGGCGATCTGAGAACCGACGGTCGAAGCCAACACCCTCTGAGCTCTCCCGCCACAGCCCGTCGCCTGGACGCTCGCATGCCCCGAGGTACGACCGCAAGACCTACCGCCACGCGATCGTCAGGGCATGCGACAAGGCCGGGGTTTCCCGCTGGTCTCCGCTCCAGCTCCGCCACACGGCGGCGACCCTGATCCGGACGCGATTCGGGCTCGAAGCCGCCCAGATCATCCTCGGCCATGCCAGGGCCGACGTCACGCAGATCTACGCCGAGCGCGACATGACCAGGGCCCATTCCGTGATGACCGAGATCGGCTGAGGCTTCGTGCATGATCGCGACGGCTCGGAAAATCGGGCCGGAGTCTGCCGGGGGGATCTTGACAATTCATCCGGAAGTCCAATAGGTTCGATGGCGTGGACCATGCGTAGCGAACCGGATCGAGTCGAGGGACGGGCCCGAAACCGCTCCGAAAATCTGCAATAAGGCCTGATTTTGCCCTGCCCGCCTTCCCGGCCACCACCCAGGCCGGTCAAGCCGCAGGGCGTTGCGTCAAGGTGGTCCGGCGTGGGCGGTAGGAAAGCCCAACCCACGTGCCCCGGCGGAGTATCCCCTGACCTGCGCGGCGAAGTCTCCCCATTTCATTCCAACCCCACATCATGGGAGTTGGTCGGGGCTGCTTCGTCGTGCCTGATCGTGAACAACAACTCGCGATTTTTTTCTCGGCACGACGGACCCCCGCCCAGCTCGCGGGAGTTAGCCGTGCCATGTCTGTTCATCCACCACGCAATCGTCCCCAATCGCCTCCCCCTCCCTCTGCCCGGCCCGACAACTCGTCGGGAGACCCGGGCCCGACCGATCCGGTCGACCTCCGGGACCTCTTCCCACTGAGCGAAATCCATCGCCATCTCCCCCGTCGCCCCAACGGGAAGAAGCTACACCGGACGAGTGTTGGCCGATGGGCCTCCCGGGGCTGTCGCGGCGTCATCCTCCGGACCTGGCTCGTCGGCGGCATCAGGTACACCAGCCTTGAGGCGATCGCCGAGTTCGTCGGGCATCTAACGGACCCCGTCCATTTAGACCGCCGAACCATGCCATCCCCTTCCGAGCGGACGGCCGCCGCCAAGATTCCCACCTCGACCTACCCCTGTGAACATGCAGAGATGATTTTTCTCTAACTCTTGATCGGATCCCGTTTTGGCGTCGCCGACCGAG
>JAABUV010001438.1_pt1 | contig 34550 bp, 29 predicted proteins | sample 5559971 | NCBI WGS metagenome assembly JAABUV01 (sample SAMN10711881, study PRJNA513362) | rock metagenome | isolation source: Antarctica rocks | place: Antarctica: Victoria Land, Knobhead nord | collected 2015-12-19
GCCCGCGCCTGCACCACCTGCCGGTGCAGCAACGACGTCGACACCGCCATCCGCTCCAACTCGAATCGTTGCTCATCGGTCATCGACAAAGGCGCAGCCACCATGACCGCATTCTACCAAACAACCAGACTAATTCACAGACACACCACTAGCTCAGGCGCGAACCGCCTCCTGGACCAGGACTACGCCACCTGGCGGGCACCCAGTATCCGCTCCAGTAGCTCCAGGGCGGTTTCCCCGTCGGGTCCGGACCGGATCACTAGTTCCTCGGGCACCATCGTGTCCAGGTGCCGGTCGACGACCTTGAGAATCCGGCGGTAGGCGGCTCGCTCGACCCGGTGCGCGGCGAGCCGGTCGGCCATGTCGGCGGCGCATCCCAGGGCTTCGGCCAGCACCGCCAGGCTGGTGGCGGCCATGATCTCCCAGCGGCCGCCACGCTGCTCGACGAGGTTGAACGCGGCCAGGGTCTCCAAGGCCTGGTAGACGGTGGATCGGGCCATCCCGGTGCTGGTGGACAACTCGAAACTCGACGGACGGGACTTGGCGTGCTCCAGAGCTTCGTAGACGAATGCGGCCGGTAGCCCCAGGTCCCGGAACACCGGTCGCAGCGAGTGGATCTTCCCGGCCTTCCAGTCGAGCCGGCTGGCCCGCGCAGCGACCGAGTCCGGGATCCGCAGCTCGTACAGGTCACCGAACAGCCCGCGGTCACTCTCTATCAGATACACCAACGGTTCAACTTCTTCGCGGAGCATCCGCAAATGCGCCGCGACGGTGGTGTGGTCCAGGCCGCAGGCCAGATCCAACGACCGGGTACCGAAGGCGATGTACCGGCTGCCAGTTTTCATGGCTGCTTCGCCCAGTGCGCGCAGCAGCATCCGGACGGCCGGTGCGGTGCGGCCTTGGTACCGGTCGCGTTCCAGCAGCTCCAGCGCCGTTCGCCATTCGCGGATGAACTGATACTCGGCGGCGGTTGATCGTTCCTGTTGAGTTACAAGGGTCGTTTCCCTACGGCGGTGTGTAGTGGGCGCGCTTGTGGGGGAAATACGGACAGCTCTCACACCGGTGTCATTTGCCTTGGATTTTTGAACCCAGGAGACGGCGTTCTTCCAGTCCGACAGGACGGCCTTGCGGCGCGTCCCGGCGGTCCGGTACCGGGTGTAGAAGGACGCCAGGCCCGGCCAGTTGCCGTTGTGCAGGCGGCCGATGACGTCGGGGAAGGTCATGCCGGCCCACACTGCGGAGGCGATGACGGCCTGACGGGCGTGCGAGGGCGACGGGTAGCGGGCGACGTTGTACAGGCCGGTGGTAGCGATGCGCAGGTAGTCGGCGGCCAGTTCCCGGGGGCCGCCGCGGCGGGGCACGTAGGCGGTGTCCGCACCACCGGACAGGGCGGCGCTGTCCCGCTCGAGGCGGTGGGCGCGCACCGCAGACAGCTCGGTGGCTAGGGCTTCCTTGAAGGCCTTCCACACGTCGGCCGGATTCGGCTGCTTGAGGATCAGGTGCGCCGCCGACAGCGATCCGTGCAAAGTTTGGAAGCCGCCGCTGCGGTGTCGGGAACCGGGTGGCCGGATCAATCCATCGGTCATCCCGAGCATCGGCTGCGGATCCAGGGTGGGGGTGCGGCTGGCCAAGGCCAGGGCAATGTCGCGGGCTTCGTCGAACGGCACCGCCTGCGCGAGTGGGATGTACAGGTGGATACCGCCGGACGGGGACTCATCGGAGACCAGATGGCCGCCGGCCTGGGTGACCAGCGACCTGATGGCGGCTGCGTCCCGCAGCACCGCGGCCCGGTCGGCCTTGGAGGTGTCCAGATCCAGCACCAGCACGCGGGTGTCACCCGCTGCTGAGTACACCGGCACCGCCGCCGGCACGTGGGGTAGCCGGTCGGTCAGGGCCCGCTGACCCCGGATCGGGTAGGCGCGGCCGCCGTTGAGGGACTCGCGGACCACCGGGCGACCGGCGATCAACGGCGCGAGGGCACGCCACGCCGCCGCTGCTTCGCTGACCTGGCCTGAGACCGGGCTTTCCTGCGAATCGTGCGGCGTGTCGGCGCCTACCTCAACTTCTTCTTGAGGGCAGACGGTACTGTCAGAGCTGCACACCTAAGCAGACCTTTCGTTTGACCGCAGACCCGGGCGGCAACCCGGTTCTGCTCGACCTCGGCCTTCCTGACTTGTCAGGGGGGCCTTCGTCGTTTTCTGGAGTTGTTCTGTGGCAGCACGTTCGGTACTAGGCCGGCGGGCGCACCGCGGTCACCTCCGCAAGGTGTGTACGGCGGCGAGCCCAGGCGCCGGGCGGCGTCGGGAAGTCTGTGGTGCCCGCAGACGGGGCGAAGTGACCGCGTATGGCCGCGTGGCTGAGGCTGAGGCGGGCAGCAGAGATCGCACGTCGGCTCGTTCGCGGGAACTCAGCGAAGTGCGGCGTGTCGCGACCATCTGATCCTGGAAGCTCCGCAGGGTGTGCGGTAGCCTCAGAGCTGCCTCTCAAAGCAGACCTTTCGTTCTTGGTGACAGATCCGGTTGGCGCCAGATCTCTCCGACTCAGAGCCTTCCCGTTGGCGCGGGGAGGCTTTTGTCGTTGTATGGAGTTGTTCGTCGAGCCAGTGCTACGCGGTCTGATCGAAAGCCATCTCCTCCCCTGCAGGCGTGGCGGCGCTGATGTCGTGTGACACCAGGGATTCCAGATAGTCGTTGACCGTCAGCCCCAGTGAGTCGGCACGCTGGTGTATCCGGTCGCGCAGCGCCGTCGCGCAGCGCAGTTTGACCGCCGCCCGGCTTCCCTTGGTGGGCCGGCCGATGCCGTTCTTCCCCTTCGAGGCGAACCTCGGGGTCGAGATCGGCACGAACGGATGGCCTTCGGGAGCATCGAGGTCCCGACGCACCAAATGCTCCACATACCGGTTGATGCTGGCGTGTTCGGAGGCCACCCGGCTACGCAGGCCATCCCGGTTCGCAGTCTGCATCCGGATCAGGACAGCGACGCGCTGCTGATCCGTCGGACCTTCGATTTCCATAGCTGACATCCTCGCCGACTGTGTCAGCAGAAAAGCGTAGACGCGCCGCAATTTAGGCTGCCATATCCACGCCCGTTCCTCAAAAGCTGTCATCCGGCCCAGCCGTGCAAGGCCCTGCTGGACCAGTGCGCTCGACAGGGTCTCAGCGGAGCTGAGCGGGTTGATGCCAGACCCCCAGAACTGGCGGTCCAGGACCCAAGCGTCTATCGCAGCGTTCTGCGGGCTTGAGACCATCAGATCTGCGTGCCTTACCAGGCAAAGCGGTCAGTCGAACGGAGCGGCCGGAAGGTACGTCATCACCCGAATGATCAATTCCATCCAGCGCGTCCGGTCGAGGGAGTAGCGCACTCGTTGCGCCTCGCGCTGCCCCACGGCCATTGAGGCAGAGACCACTCCCACCTTCTCGAGGGCGGACAAATTGGACCGAACGGTTCCTCGTTCGCTACCCACCGCCGCGATGATGTCGCCCATATGGGCCTCCGGGTGATCGGCGAGGTAGTGGGCGATCTGGATACGAAGGCGCGTGCTCACCACCTCGTACGCCTCGTCTACCCGCGCCGGCAGTGCGGCTACTTGGTGCACGTTCCATGGCATCGACTCATCCTGCCTCATCAACGGTTTATGAGACGAGGAGGCCCAGCCGCTCATGCCGACCGACGCATGACCGGCCGTCGATGTCACCCTCCGCGCTGTGGCGCATCGATGGCCGCCGTTTGTCGGCAGCTCCATCGTTATCCGAGTAACTGGATCCAGGTGTCTGGCCATGACGTACCGAGCAAACGCCTGCTCGACGGTCAGGGGCGATCTTGGCATCGACGATTGCGACATGAGTCCTCCTGGGACGTGTGGGGGCCGCTACAGAAGGGACAGGTGCTTTTTTGAGGGTCGAACGGACACCTTCAGAGAAATTCTTTCTAGTTCACCCTTTCGGGTGCAGTTGTGCGCGTTGGTGGGGTAGTCTGAGCCTGTCAATACTGAGGATTGTCGGCGGGCACCGCAATGTGTTCACGGTCGCCCACGGCCCTAGAGCACCTGAAGGGAGGGGCCTCCACGTGCCACAAAATATGAGGGGCATCAGACGTGCAACCGGGTCGCTGCTGATCGCAGCCAGCCTCGTCCTGACCGGGGGCTGCAGCTCAGGGAGCTCGGGAGTGCACCTACAGACACCGGACCAACCCTCCAGCACTCCTTTGCTTCCCACGTCGTCCGCGACAGTCGGCTCAATACCCGCTTCGTCTCAACCCACTGTGAGTTCCACACCATCCCTTGCCAGCAGTAGCAAGACCCCACCAATCACCACCCCGCCGACCACCCCAGCGAAGGCAACTACGGCCGCTAATCCTTGGCCGGCCAACTTCACCGGCCCTCAGCAGGCGTATGCCAAGGGCGCACTTGCCGCATTTGCCGGATTTGCCCGGGTGACCAGTGCGGCTCAGAAGCAACCAGGCAAGGACTGGACGAAGGCGGTCCGGGAGTACACCGCTGATCCGACTGCCGGGAAGACGCTGGATGAGATCGCCTCGTTGGTGACCGCGAAGGTGCATGCGACGACGACTGCAACATACGAGGCTCCGCGCGTCGTGTCCGCAACCGCAGATGAGGTAGTCATCCAATCCTGTGTGGACGGTTCTAAAACTGCCATCGCCGACGCGTCAGGCAAGAAGATCGCATTGCAGCCATCGGCGCATCCTCGATCACAATTAACGTTCAACGTTTATCAGTACGGGCCTAAAGCCGGTGGGTGGCTGGTCCGTGAAACTGTCGCATCGAATCCGGTCAAGTCATGCTGATTCGCCGGCTAGCTTGCGCCGCGACCTTGGTTGCTCTTATCTCTACCGGGCTGGTCGTAATGAGCATCCCCGCGTTTGCGGACGGTAATTGCTACCTGGACCCAACGACTGGCATAGTCCATTGTTCAGTCAGTCAGTCTGGTGGTGGAAGCACACCTACAGTTGCGCCACCGACTGGCAATGATGGTTCTGGCTCGGCGCCTTCCGGCGGGGCCAGCGGGGTGGCGTCGACCACCGGCGCCGCCAGCGATAACCCTGGACAGGTCAACGGTGAATGCGCGTGGCGGGTATTGAACCCGCAGCCAAGGGCTGGCGACAAGCTCTGGGAGGGACACGCTCCCACGACAGGAGTGGTTCTTTACAACCTCTGTAACGGGCCGATCGCCTACGCCTATGCCGCCAGCTTGGCTGCTGCGCCACCGGCGCCATTGCCCCCGCCGGACCCCGCGATGTTGGCTCAGCAGGCGTATGCAGAGTTGATTGCCAGCCTTACCAAGCCCACTGTCGGACGATCCCCCGACCCGAACCATGGAGACCCAGCGAAGGGCGGGCAGCCGTACACGGTGGTGAACCTGTGGACCAGATATTTCACCGATCCCGCAACGTTCACCACGATGTCGAAAACTAAGGGGTTAAGAGGTGTCTCGGTGACGGTGACGGCGACGCCGGTCGCATTGAACTTCGACCCCGGCGATGGTAATCCTCCGGTGTCATGTCCCGGACCGGGCCGTGCCTGGCAATCGTCGGACGGTTTCGCCCCGCCAACTGCGGGTGAGTGCGGCTACCAATACAAGGCCGTGCAGGCAACCCCGATCACCGCCACCGAATCCATCACTTGGAAGATCAGCTGGATCGATCCGGCCGGCCAGACGCACGCATTACCCACCTATGCGACGAAGAACGCATCCCAATTGATCGTCGAGCAGATCCAGATTGTGGTGAAGAACTGATGAAGCTTTCCGGGGGCGCATCCACGAAGGAACGTCCGGCGGCGCCGGGTGTGAACGGCAGCTCGGTGGTGATTGCGGCGGCGCGGGTGCCGTTGCGGACGCGGCAGCGCCGGCCGGCGCAGGTGGCGTTGGGTGTGGTGTTGATCGTCGGTTTGGGTGTTCTGGGCGGGGTGGCGTACGAGTCGGCCGGTTCCAAACAGCCGGTAGTCACTGTGGTCCGGGCGATCCCGAAGGGTCATGTGGTGACGGCGGCAGATCTGTCGACCGTCGATGTGGCCGGCGGGGTGGTCGCGGTGTCAGGGGATCATCTGGCGTCGGTGCTGGGGGAGACGGCGACGGTCGATCTGTTGCCGGGCACGTTGTTGCAGCGCTCGATGGTCTCTGCCGGGCCGAGTCTGGCCGCCGGGATGGCGCAGGTCGGTGTGGCGGTGACCGGGGGTCAGATCCCCGCGGATGGGCTGGCCCCGGGCGACACGGTGGAGGTGCTCGCGTTGCCGGCGAAGGGCGCCGCCACCGCGGCGGGAGCAGCGCCGACGACTGCGACGGTGCTGGCGGCGAAGGCGACCGTGTTCTCTTCTCGTCCTGATCCTTCGTCGGCGTCGGGGACGTTGGTGACGTTGACCGTGCCGGCCAGTGCGGCGGCCGGGATCGCCACCGCGTCCGGGGACAGTCTGGTCGCGTTGGTTCAGGTGTCGCCATGATCATCGGGGTGTGCTCGGACAAGGGATCGCCGGGTGTGACCACGTTGGCGGTGGCGTTGGGGTTGGTGTGGCCGGGCCAGCCGTGCCTGGTGATGGAGTGCGATCCCTCCGGCGGGGTGCTGTCTTTCCGGATGCAACATGCCGAGCTGGGCGGGTTGCTGCAGCCCGAACCGACGGTGGCCTCGTTGGCGGCGATGGTGCGGCTCGGTTTGCCGGAGGATGGTTTGCTTCGGTTCTGCCAGCCGACGTCGTTGGGCGTTGCGGTGGTCCCGGGGCCGTTGACGGCGCAGCGTTGGGTGCCGGTGCGGGGGTTGTGGCCGCAAATCGCGCAGGAGTTGGCCGCCTGGCCGGGCACGGTGATCGCCGATCTAGGCCGGATGCAGCCGGGTAATGCGGCACTCCCAGTAGCCCAGGCAGCGACGGCGGTGCTGCTGGTCGGCCATGCCAACGCGGAGGGCTTGTTCGGGTTGCGGGACCGGGCGGCGACGTTGGCGCATGTGCTGGGCGATCCGGGCCGGGAACGGCCGTCGGTGGCGGTGGTTGTCACCGATTCACCCGCCCAGCGGAGCACCGCGGTCAAGGCGGCCGGCCACATGCTGGCGGCCGCCGGGTCGCCAGTGCCGGTGGCCGGGTTTTTTGCCCGCGACCCGGCCGGGGCGCAACGTCTGTGGGCCGGTGAGGTCAACCGGAAGCTGGCCAAAAGTGAGCTGATCTCCTCGGCCCGGTCGCTGGCCGAGACGGTGATCGGGTGGTGGCCGCAGTTGGCCGACCGCGACGACGCCAGCGCTCCACCGCCAACTCCGACTCCGGCTCCGGCTCCGGCTCCGGCTCCGGCTCCGGCTCCGGCCGAGTCTGGTGTCGACCGGCTCGAAGCCGCGAAGGTGTCACCCGCAGCCACCGGGCTGGGGCCGTTCGGAGGCGGGAGCCGCGATGGCGCGAAAGGGGCGGGCAGATGAGTGAAGAGCTGTTGGATGCGGTGCTGATCAGTTCACTGCAGGTCCAGGTCGCCGATGAGATGACTGCGATGCGACAGCGGCGGGACGCGTTGGGGGAGCGGGAGCTGTCCAAGGCCGACGAGCGGCAGCTGGCCCGCAGTTTGATGCAGGCAACGGTGTCGCGTCACATGGAACTGCGGATGGCCAACGGGTTGGAGTTGCCTGAATCCTCCTACGATGAACGCCTGGTGCAGGCCCTTGACCAGGCCATATTCGAGGCGGGTGCCCTGTCAGGATTACTGGCGGACAATTCGATCGAGAACATCAACATCAACGGCTGCGACGAGGTGTGGATCACCTACGCCGATGAGCGGGGCAAGGTCCGGGGCAACCCGGTGGCCGCCAGCGATGAGGACCTGATCGCGTTGGTCCAGACGTTGGGTTCCTACGGGGGGCTCAATGCCCGGCCGTTCACCCGGGCCCACCCGGAGCTTGACGTGCGGCTGCCCGACGGTTCCCGGTTGTCGGCGGTGATGAGCGCCACTGAGCGGCCCAGTGTGTCGATCCGGCGGAACCGGTTCCCGCAGATGAGCATGGCGCAGCTGGTCCGCCTGGGTACCGTGGACGAACATTTGGCGGCTTTTCTGCAGGGCGCCGTCAAGGCCAGAGCCAATATCATGATTGCTGGGGCGACCGACGCCGGAAAGACTAGTTTTCTCCGCGCATTGGTGAATTGTGTTTCCCGCGAAGAGCGGCTCATTATCTTGGAACGGGCCCTGGAATTGGGGATCAAACGTCACCCTGAATTGCACTCGGATGTGGTTGAGTTGGAGGAGGTTCTTCCCGATTCCGATGGTAACGGCGGGTTGTCGTTGCAACGGTTGGTCCTGCGCACGAAGCGGATGGACCCGGGTCGCGTCATTCTTGGCGAGGTGCTGGGGCCTGAGGCAGTGGAAACTCTCAATGCCATGAGCCAGGGTAACAATGGTAGTTTATCGACGATTCATGCCCGGTCTGCGGAGGATACGTTTTCTCGGCTTGCGACCTACGCGGCACAGTATCAAGGTTTGCCGTTCGAGGTCACCCACTCGCTGATCGCCGGGACCATCGACTTCGTGGTGTTCATTCAGAAGAACCGCAAGTTCGGCGGGAAACGGTGTGTGACCAGGGTCCGGGAGGTCTCGGCGTTCTCCGCCGGCCGGGTCGACGGGGCGGACATCTTCGTCCCGTCGCCGGTGGACGGTCGGGCGGTGCGCTCCGAGGCGGCGATCCGGCGCAGCGAGGAACTGGAAGACGCCGGTTACCACGACCAGGCCGCGGCGTGGTCACCGACCGAGGACGACGGTTGGCAGCTCTGAACCGCCGCACCGCCCGGCTCGGTCGGGCCGGTCGGTCGGTCGGTCGGTCGGATGGATTCAAATCTGAGGCGTGAGGATGGGGGAGGGATCGGCGATGGTGTTACCTGATCTGCGTTTCCTGCTGGCGGTGTTGTGGGCCGGGGCGTTGGGCGGCGCGGTGGTGCTGCTGATCGCCGGTGTCCGCGGGTCGAGGGTGGATCCGTCGCGGCCGCCGTCGCGGTGGGCAGTGTGGATGCGCAGGTTGCGGGCGCCGGCGGTGGGTCTGCGGGTGGCCGGCGGGATCGGGGTGTTCGCCGCGACGTTGCTGCTGACCCGTTGGCCGGTGGCGGCGGCGGCGTTGGGCGCGATGGTGACGTTCTGGCCGGCGCTGTTCGGTGGGCAGCAGCAGGAGCAGCAGCAGACCGCCCGGTTGGAGGCGCTGGTGGCCTGGACGGAGGCGATGCGCGACACGATGGCCGGCAACGCCAGCCTGGAGGCGGCGATCCCGGCGACGGTGCACAATTCGTCGCCGCTGATCCGGCCTGCGTTGCTGCAGCTGCAGGGTCAGCTGGCCGCCCGGGTGCCGATGGACACCGCGTTGGCGCGGCTGGCCGCGACCCTGGCCGACAGCTCCGCCGACCTGGTGATTGGCGCCCTGATCCTGAACGTCAAACGCCGTGGCGACCGGCTCGGGGAGGTATTGAGCAGTCTGGCGCTCACTGCGCGGGAGGAACTGGATATGCGCCGCAAGGTCACCGCGGGGCGGGCGGAGATCCGTCGGGGCTTCCGGATCATCATCGTGATCACGCTGGGGTTCGGCGGCTATTTCGCCCTGTTCGGCGGCGATTACATGAAGCCCTACAGCACCTTCGGCGGGCAGATTGCGCTGCTGGTCGTGTGCGGCCTGTTCGTGGCCGGTTTCGCGTGGATGCGCAAACTGGCCGGGTCGAGCCCGGCGGAGCCGTTGCTGACCCGGCCCGGGATGAGGGTGAGCGAGCAGGAGCTGGCGCTGGTCGCCTCGCTGACCGACACCGCCGCGACAAGGCCGGTGACCGGCCCGCGGCCGATCCTGATCCCCACACCGCCGGCCCCCGGGGCGGGGCAGTCCCGATGATCATGATGGCGGCGTTGGGTGCCGCGATCGGCGGGGTGCTGTTTTGGCTGTGGCTGGTCCTGGTGCCGCGCAGGGACTCTGCGCTGGTGCAGTTGGCGAAGATGGACGCGATGTTCGCCGGCGCCGGAGCGGGCCGCCCCGAGCCGATCGCCACGGCGGGGCCGGTGCGGGGCCGGGCTGGGGTCGAGGCCAAGTTGGGTGGCCAGGTCTCGGCGTTGCTGCGGCGCCGCGGCTACGCCTACACCAGCCTGCGGCAGGACCTGGCCCTGACGGGGAAGAGCTTCGAGTCGGTGATGGGCCGCAAGGTCGTCGGGTTCGCTGTCGGGTTCCTGTTGGCCCTGATCGGGGTGGTCGCGGTGACGGTGGTCGGCGGGGTGAGTCTGCCCGTCGGCAGCCCGGTGATCCTGGGTTTCGCGGTTGGGTTCGGATTTTTCCTGCTGCCCGATCTGGACGCCCGGGCGCTGGCGGCCAAGCGGCGCCGCGATTTTCAGTACGCGTTCGGCGCCTACCAGTCGTGGGTGGCGCTGGAGATGGCCGGCTCCGCGGCCCCGGAGGAGGCGCTGCCCACCGCGGCCCGGATCGGCGCCGGGTGGCCGTTGGCGTTGATCCGCGACACCCTCTACCGGGCGCGGCTGGCCAAGAAGAGTGAATGGGATGCTCTGGCCGAGTTGGGGATCCGGATCGGGGTAGATGATCTGCGGGATCTGGGTCAGTTGATCAAACTGGTCGCCAAGGACGGCGCGAAAGTACGGGAAACCCTCTCAGCCCGCTCCACCGCCATGCGCCGCCGGCAGTTGGCCGTGGAACAGGGCGTCGCGGGTGAACGTGACCAGTCGATGCGTCTCGCCCAGATCGTCCTGGGTCTGGGGTTCATCGTGTTCCTGGGTTATCCCGCCGTCGCGGCCATCGCGGGCCTGTGAAAGGAGGCAGCCACCCACCGACTCACCGTCAGGCACACGTGCTCACTGCCCCACTACATCCCGTCGAAATTGTCCTCACATCGTTCACCTGAAAGGAAAGTTGCCATGAGTGCAGTACCAGTAGAGGTGCAGATGCTCTGGGCCTGGTTCACCGTCCGGGCCCGCGCGGTACGCGAGGAGCACCCCGACCGCGGGGAGATGATCAACACCGCGATCGTCGTCGGCGTGCTGGCGGTCATCGCGATCGCCGTCGGCCTGATCCTGATGACCAAGGCCAAGAGCGCCGCCAACAACATTAAGACCCAGTAGTCGACGGCCGGATCCAAAGGTTTCCTGCGTGAACACACAGCATCGGTGGCGGGCTGCCGTGGGGCGTCGATGGCGCGCCGCGGTGGCCGAACCCGACGCCGGCTACAACCCGCTGGAGGCGGCCATCATCACCCCGATCATCATCGTGTTCACGATGCTGATCGTGCAGCTCGCGTTGCTCTGGCACGGCCGGCACGTCGCCGAGGCCGCCGCCCAGGCCGCAGCCCGGTCGGCCGCGGCCTACACCTCGACCGCGGCGGTCGGACAGGCCAACGGCGCCAGCTACCTGGCCCAGGTCGCGCCGCACCTACTCACCGGCGCCGCCGTGAGGGTCGACCGTGGCCCGCAGTCGGTCACCGCAGCAGTGACAGCGACGGTGCCATCGGTGATTCCGTTCGGCACGTTTACGGTCACCGAGACTGCCGTCGCCCCCTTGGAGGTGTTCGTCAATGCCACCGGATAGTCCAGAGCCCAGGTTTTCGGACCAGTCAGGAAAGGTCAGCGTAATCGTGGCCGAGCACCAAGCCGACGCTTGCCACCGCCGGCCGGGCCGGATCCGCCGGTTCCTGACCACCGGGCGCCCGGTGGGGGATCGGGGCTCTTCGATCATCGAGTTGGTGATCGTGACACCGATCGTGATCGTGTTGCTGTTCACGATGGTGGCGTTGGGCCGGTACAGCCAGAACAACATTTTGGTGGAGCAGGCGTCCGCGGCCGCGGCGCGGGCCGCGTCGTTGACCTCCAGCCCCGGCCAGGCGCAGCGGGCCGCACAAGGCGCCGCGGACGCCACGCTGTCCGGGGCGGGGCTGGCCTGCGCGGCGATGACCGTCTCGGTGGACACGTCGGTGTTTCGGCCCGGCGGGCAGGTGTCGGTGACGGTGACGTGCACCTCGGACCTGTCGAGCCTGGCCTTAACGGGCGTACCCGGTTCGGCGACCTTGCATTCCACCTCGGCGGCGCCACTTGAGGCATTCCGGGCATTCGGGGCCGGCTCATGACCGACCCCGCAACAGTCCCGACCGATCGCCGCCGGTGGCAACGGCTGCGCACCGATCCGGACCGGGACGCCGGGTCAGCCGCGTTGTGGCTGGCCGTGGTGATGGTCGCGCTGCTCGCATTCGCCGGGCTCGTACTGGACGGCGGAACAGCGTTGGCCGCCCGCGGGCAGGCCGCCGACGTCGCGCAGCAGGCCGCCCGGGCCGGGGCGGACGCGTTGAGCCCCAATGCGGTGTTCGGCGGCGGCGGCGCCCCCAGTCTCGGAGCCCAGGAAGCGGCAGCGAACACCGCCGCCCGCAACGTCCTGGCTGCGGCCGGCGTCACCGGGACGGTGCAGGTCTCGGCGGCGTCGGTGACCGTCACCGCCACCGCCACCAAACAGACCGCCATCTTGTCCGCGGTCGGTGTCAACCAGGTGTCGGGCACCGCATCGGCGACCGCCGTTCCGCTGCTGGGCACCACCCCGGCTGGAGGATGACGATGCGCTGGTTACGGGCCCTGTGGGCGTTGGTGGTTTCGGCGGCGCTGATGGCCGGCATACCGCTGCTGCTGCTGAGACTGATCGGTAACCCGCTGGCTGGGGCCAAGGAAATCTTCACCACCGCCACGATGACCGACGCCGGCGTCCTGGACGTCCTGGCCGTCATCGTCTGCGGCGCTGCGGCGGTGGCCTGGTTGCAGTTCACCGCGGCGTTCTGGCTGGAGTTCTCCGCGGTCCGTGCAGCCGCCCGTCGCGGGTATCGCACCCCCGGGCCGCGGCGGACACCGCTGGTGTTCGGCGGCCAGCAGCGGCTGGCCCACACCCTGGTGTGCGCGTTGCTGCTTTTGGGTCCGACGTTGCTGTGCACCGTCGGCCCAGTCGTGACCGCCGCCACCGCCGCCACCCCGGTCGCCGCAGTGAGCACCCACGCCTGGTCAGCACCCGGTGCGCCCAGCCTGGCGGCGGCGCAGTCCTGGTCGGGCTCCGCCGCCGGTGTTGGCGCCGCAACAACTGCGGTGAGGTCGCAATCGGTGGATACCGCCACGGTGCGGATCGCCCAGGACGGGCCGCGGAACTGGTGGGATCTGGCCCAGCAGCATCTGGGCGCCGGTGACCGTTGGCCGCAACTGTGGGCGCTCAACCACGGCGCCGCCCAGACCGACGGCGCCGTCTTGTCCAGTCCCAACACCTTGTTGCGGGTCGGTTGGCAGATCACCGTTCCCGCGGCGCAGAGCAGCACCGCCACTCCGCGAGCCACCCCATCCACCCCGGTTGCGACGGCGGCCCCGGCTACGCGGATGTTGACGGTGGCGACAGGGGACAGCCTGTCGCAGATCGCCACCGACCACGGGGTGAGCTGGGCCAGTATGTGGCAGGTCAACCAGAACCGCCCCCAGGTCGGCGGTGGGTTTTTCAGCGACCCGGACTACCTGGAGCCGGGGTGGACGTTGATCCTGCCGCCCGCCGCGACGCCTCCGCCCGCCGGGGCGGTGACGGTGGTTCCCGGGGACAGCCTGTCGCAGATCGCCGTCGACCATGGCAGCACCACGGCGGCGTTGTGGCAGGCCAACCAGGACCGCCCCGAGCCTGGCGACGCCCATTTCACGGACCCGAACTATCTGGAACCCGGCTGGGTGATCCAGATACCCGCATCACCCACCACGGCCAGCCACCCGGCTGGGTCACGTCCCGTTGAGGAGCCCAGTGCCGCGGGCAAAGCTGGCGGGGCACACGCGGCCGCCCAGGACAAAGTGGCTGAACAGCACGCGGCCCAGCAGCACGCGGCCCAGCAGCACGCGGCCGCCGCCCAGGCCACCGCCGAACAGCACGCGGCGCAGCAGCACGCGGCGCAGCAGCACGCGGCCACCGCCCAGGCCACCGCCGAACAGCACGCAGCCCAACAACGCGCGGCCGCCGAACAACACGCGGCCCAGCAGCGCGCGGCGGCCGACCGTCCGTCCGGGCAGCCTGCATCCGATGGCCCTACCGGTGTCCAGGAGGCCAAGGCGGCGTCATCGTCGGTGACCGGGCCGGGGGAGCTTGTCAGCCCATCGGTTTCCTCGGAGGTCTCGATGTTGGCTGCCGGTGGCGGGGCGGTGTTGCTGACGGCGTTGGGTTTGGCGGCGTTGCTGCGAGCCCGGCGCCGGCAGTTCCGGATGCGGCGGCCGGGCCGGTCGATGGCCTCGACCCCGGCGGGGGTGGCCGGAATGGAACGCCTGTTGATGACCGCCGGGACCCGGGGGCTGGCCGATGTGACCTGGCTGGACCAGGCGTTGCGGAGCCTGGTGCAGGGCTCGTCGAAGATGCCCGATGCGCGCCTGCCCGATGTGGTCGCGGTCCGGCTCGGCTCGCAGGAGTTGGAGCTGGTGCTGGCTTCGCCGCTGGCGGCGGCACCGGCGCCGTGGTCGGCGGACCCGTCGGGGTTGCGGTGGTTGTTGGCCCGAGGCGACGAGCTGCCCTACGACGAGTCGGAGCGGGAGTTGCACATCCCGCCGTATCCGCTGCTGGTGTCGGTGGGTTACACCCCGGCCGGGGATCACTACCTGATCGATCTGGAACGTATCGGCTCGATGTCGCTGTCCGGGGACCGGGAGCGGTGCTTGAACCTGGCCCGGTTCATCGCGGCCGAAATCGCGCACAACCAGTGGTCGGAACTGTTGGAGGTCACCCTGGTCGGGTTCGGCCAGGAGATGGCGCAGATGAACCCGGAGCAGCTGAAGTACGCACCCGACCTGGGCCGGGTGCTGGAGGCGGTCAATGCTCGCCTGGCCGGCGTCGACGAGGTGATGGCGGCCACCGGCGTCGACGTGGCGACCGGTCGGTTGCGATGCGTGGCGGGGGACACCTGGGCACCGCATGTGTTACTGATCGCCCCGGACGCCGCGCAGGGGCAGGATCTGGCGGAGCTGCTCGCAGTGCTGAACGGTTCGAAAGACCGGTTGACGGTGGCGGTGGTGCTGGCCGCCGCTCCCCAGGTTCCGGAGGTGACTCGTTGGCATCTGCAGGTTGATGCCGCCGGTGTGTTGAGCGTGCCGGCTCTGGAACTGGAGTTGGTCGCCGAGCAGCTGCCCAGCTCCGAAGCCGCGCAGATGGCGCAGCTGCTGGCCGCCGCGGCGGTCGAGCAGGACCAGCCGACGCCGCCGGCCGAAGGCGACCAGGCGTGGCAGTCGTTCACCGACATCGCGGGGAACCTGCGGCCGGAGGTGAGCACCACCGGGAACGAGCCGGCGCTGCGGGTGGCCGGGACCTGGCCTGCCCGGCCGAACTCGATCCTGCCGCTCCCGGCTGGGCAGTATGCGGCGAAGGCGGCGACCACCGAGCAGGACGTGGCGATGCTGGCCCCGGGGGTCAGCCAGCAGGTGCAGGCGCAGCTGGCCGGCGCCGATCCCACACTGGATGCCGACCTGGCCGCCTGGTGGGACCCCGGCAGTACCCAGGTCAAGTTGCGTCTGCTCGGCCCGCTGCAGGTGTGGGCGTCCGGGCTCGACCCGGCGCCGCCGGGTCTGCCGCAGAAGGTGGAGGCGATCGCCTATCTGGCCACCCGCAACGCTGGGGCATCCGCAGCGCAGTGCCGGATGGATCTGTGGCCCGCCGATCAGAGTGACAAACCGACCTCCAAGGTCCGGAACCTGTTGCACGGCACCCGCGGCTGGTTGGGAGTCAATCCGCAGACCGGCCGGGAGTACGTCCCGGCGAACCCCGGTGAGGGCCGCGGCGGGCAGTACCTGGTCGAGGGGGTGGTGATCGATGCGGAGCTGTTCCGCCGGTTGCGGTTGCGGGCCCTGGCCCGCGGCGCCGCCGGTTTGGATGATCTGCGGGCCGCGCTGGATCTGGTCACCGGTCAGCCGTTCGAACGGGGCCGGCCCGGCGGTTACGGCTGGGTCGCCAACACCGGATTAGACTACACCTACACCGGGATGATCGCCGACGTGGCGCACCTATTGGCCACCCACCACCTGGCCGCCGACGAGCCGGAAGCTGCGGCCGCCGCCGCCCAGGTGGCGTTGATGGCCGGATCGGCCGCCGATGAGGTGCTGTTGGATCTGGTAGCCGCGTGCCATGCCCGAGGCGATGAGGACGGCGGCGACGGGTACGTCAGCAAGATCATGCGGAACCACGCTGCCGACACCGAGGAAGACATCCCCACCCGCACCTACGAGATCCTGCTGCGCCACCACTGGCTGCCCAAACCTCGCAGCGCATGACCGGTCCGCAGTTGATGATCGGGGCCGGGCCCGGCCCGGTCGGGGCCGCGGCGTTGGCCGCCGGCCTGGTACTGGTGCTGGCGGTCAGTCCGCTGCTGGCCGGTTGGTCGGTGGCTTTGGCCGGGCAGGTCCGGGCCGGCTGGTGGCGGCCACGACAGGTCGGGTGGCGACGGTGGGCGATCGTGGCGGTCACCGCGGTCCTGCTGACCGGGGCGGGCGCGGCCGGTCGGCCGTGGCCTGCATGGTGGCTGTTCGCCGCCGGCGGCGCGGTGCTGTTGGTGGTCGACGCGCAGCAACATCTACTCCCGGCGCGGCTGGTGTATCCGCTGGGCGCCGTGGTGGCGGCGGCGTTGGTCGTGGCGGCGATCGTCGGCGGGGAATGGGGTCGACTTTTGCGGGCTGTGCTGGCGGCGGCCGTGGTCGCTATTGGGTGGCTGGCGGTGAAGTTCGCGGCTCCGGCCGCGGTCGGACTGGGTGATGTGCGGCTGTTCTCGCTCACCGGCGGGCTGTTGGGCTGGCTGTCCTGGTGGGCGGTGCTGTACGGGGAGATGGCTGCGTTCGTGTTGGCCGGAATCATGGCGGTGCTGACCGTGATCCTGGCGCCGGGCCGCCCGATCCGGGGGAGGCAGCTCCCGCTCGGCCCAGCCATCATCGTCGGCGCCCTACTGGTGTCCTGGCTGTGATTGAGGATCACCGCAGAGCCTTGTGACCTGGCCTTGTGACGCCCGTTCGGTCCGGGTGTGCGTGGCCCGGGCCTGGTGTGACGCCGGAGTGGCGAGGGTGAGGACACCCTGCTGGGCGTGGTGACGCGGGGGCTGGTCGCAGCGTCACGGGGATCCCGACCGGGTGTGCTGATGCGGTCCGTGGTCCAGTGCCGCCGTATGTGGCCGGCCGCCTCGCGTACCGGTTGACCTGCAGTTGTGACGCCCGCCGGGTGATTGTGACGCCCGCCGGGTGTGGCTTGCCGCCGCAGCGGAGCACCTGATGTGACGCCGCCGTGTACGCCCACCCCGCAAGTTCGGAAATGACGTCGTTTCCGATCGCGGGGGTGCTGAATTGTTCACAAATTCTCAGGTGGCCGGCAGTTGGCCGGAGCTGGTGGACCGCCTGGAAAGGTGCGGCACCTGGGCCCGGTGGGCGCTGGTGGAGCCGGCACTGTTGATGGTCGGCGGGCCCAGTGGGTTGCCTGCGGCGCTGGCTCGGGGGGTTGACCGGGACTCCGCCGATGCGCTGCTGGGCGCCCTGATCCGGCTGGCGGCCGCCGACGGTGGCGACGAGCAGGACGCCGTGCTGGTGGTGCTGCACGCCCTGGCCGACGGTGCGGCGGCGCTGGCCAGGCAGGTCGCGCATCGCACCGCCGACAGCTTGAGCGTGGTGGTGGGGGAGTTGACCTGCCAGATCCGGGCTTTCCCGTGGCGCCGCCGGACCCGGGCGTACGCGGCGAACCTGCTGGCCGACACCAAGCACCAGTTGTGGGTCGGGGAGCTGCGGCCGCTGGGTACCGGCCATCACCCTGAGCAGGCGCGGCCGGTGGATCCGCTGACGTGGCCCGGGCTTCGGCTGGACCGGGCCGCTCCGGTCGATCCGGCGGGGCAGAGCCAGGCGGAGCTGCTGGATCTGCTGGTGTGGGCGGCCGGCGCGGGGGTGGCGCCTGTGGGTGATCTGGAGCTGCTGTGGGACCGGGTCGCCGGGGCGGGGACCTCCGGTCAGGCGGAGTTCGCGGCCGACCTGGGTGTGGACGAGCGGACGGTGCGGCGCCGCCGCCGCCGCACGGTCCAGTCGCTGCGCGACAGCAGTGCGGACTATCTGGCCGCGGTGGCGTGAGCACCTCGCCTGCGTTGGACCGTCCGGGTGAATCTGAGATTTCTGGGGCTGGGGTGTCCGTTCGGTTCCAAAAAAAGCACCTGTCCCGTTCAACAGCCCCCTTGGTCCAGGAGTTCATCGATGAGTTTCTCAGCGCAGCATTCGCCGGAGTTCGTGGCTGTCCCGCAGCCGGTCCCGGTGATCGGTCCGTCGGTGGAGCAGATCGCCGATGCGTTCGATCTTTTGGCCCGGACGTATCGGTGGTTCCGCGACGAGTTGGAGGAGATCAGCACCTGCCAGACGCCGCTCAGTCAGGCCTGTGTGGATCGGTTGGTCGCGTTGGGTTCCCGGATGCAGCCGGCCGCGGCGGCCCGGACTCTGCTGGCCGGGGTGCCGCGGGATCAGACCTGGCCGGGGTGGCGGTGTGGGTGAGTCGGCAGAGCTCGGGCGGTGCGGATTACACACCGGCGGCGTTGCGGGCGCGCCGGTTGTGGGCGGCCGGGGATGAGCAGTGATGCGGAACCTGGCCAAGATTGGGGTGCTGGGTCACCAGCTGGATGTGGCCGACGGCGGCGACGTGGATCCAGGCACCGGGCGGCTGTTGTCGATCGCTGAGATGCAGCAGGCGCTGCGGCTGGTCCGCACCGGGCAGCTCGAGCCCGACTCCACCGCACCGGCGAGGACGACGATGCCCCCGGCTCCGTCGCGGCGGCGGACTCGGGGTGTCGAACCGGCGGACACCGGCCAGGCCGTGGACGCCGGCGACGATGATCCGTACGGCTGGGATCCGGACGAGGGCAGCTCCGATGCTGACCAGGACGCCCAGGACGACCTGGACGAGCAGAACGAGCAGAACGAGATGCTCGAGTCGGCCCGTCCGCGGCGGGGACGTCGCGTCCGCGACGAGGTACCCGCCGCACCCAAGGCGCGGCGCCACGGTCGCGGCTCCCGGCGAGCAGCGCGCCCCGATGCTGGAGCTGCCGGGACGGCCACACCGCGGCCACGGTCGCGGTCGGCGGCGGTGCGGGTGACCCGCAAGATCCTGGGCCTGGACCGGGGCCCGGACCCCCTGGCGGGGCCGCCCGTCGCCGATCCGCAGGGCTTTGACGTGCCCGACACCGACGAGGTGGAGCCGGCGGCGCGGCGACGGACCTCGGCGGCCGACGATTTCCAGGTCGCGGCCGCGCCCCGCGGATTCGCGGCGGTGTTCTGGCGGTGGACGGCCCGGGTCCTGGTGGTGGTGCTGCTGGCCGCCGGGGTCAATCAGCTGTTCATCAAGCCACTGCGCCACCCCGCCGCCACAGCCATCGCCGTGGCGGTGATCGACCCGGCGGTGGCCAGCCAGGTCGCTGCCCGTTACGCCGCCGACTACCTGTCCTACTCACCGTCCCGGGCCGGGGCGAACCTACCGGCATTGACCGCCGATTCGGTGTCCACCGCCAGCACCTCAACTCAGCTGCTGAGCGGGGCCGGGTATGTGCGCACCGATCTGGTCCAGCCGGGCCAGATCCTCACCGTCGATGCCGCCCACGTGCTGGTGACCGAGACGGTGCGGATCCACCTGGCGATCCCACCGGTGGGTACCGCCGCACCACAGGTGGTGGCCAGCGCCCCGGCCGGGCTGCCGCCGGGCAGCGCCGGTGATCCGGGTCCGGTCCCGGCGGGCTGGACCGACCTGGGCGAGCGGTGGATCACCTTGACTGTCCCGGTCCAGGCCACCCCGACCGGTCTGCGGGTGTCCGCCTCGGGTGCGGTGTTCAGCGGCGAACCGCCGATGGTGATCGCCCCGATCGCCGGCGCGAACCCGGACAGCGGCACCACCGCGGCGACGCAGTCGGTGGCGTCGGCGTTCTTCACCGGTTACGGCGTCTCGGACGTGTCCTATCTGATTCCGACGGGAGCGCCGGTGACCGGACTTTCCGGCGCGGCCACGTTCGTGTCGCTGGCGGGCTGGACCGTGCAGACCGCCGCCGCCGGCGCCGGTTCATCTTCCCCGGCCGCCCCGGCGGCCGGGATCGGCACTGCGTCGGTGACCTGGCAGCTGGCCGGCACCGGCATTCAAATCACCCAGCAGTACGCGGCGTCTTTGTCCTTGACGTCGGGCCGCTGGTACACCGCGGCCCTGGGTCCCGCCGCCACCTTCACCACCAACCAGTAGGAGCTGACCTGATGTCTTTTCACCTCGCCCACACCATGGCCGCCGCAGCGCCGCTGGCGGTACCCAGTCTGACCAGTTTTTCCTCGCTGATCTTCACCCTCCTGGGGTCGATCATCATGGTCGTCGTCGCGATCCGGATGTTCACCGCCTACACCAAGAAGAACTGGGGCGAGCTGATCACCGAACTGATCGCGGTGGTGTTCGTCGGCTGGTTCGTCTGGTTCCCGGACAGCGCGAAAGCGACGATCGTGGCCATCATCCACCAGATCTTCGGGTGACCTGGCGTGGCTGATCATTCCCGGTTCCCGCTGCCCACCGACACCGCCCATGTGCGGATCGAGTCCCGGCAGTACCGGATCTTCAAGTTCGATCTGGGGGAGGGTGTGGCCCGGTGGAAAGCCGGCGTCGCCGTTGTCCTGGTCGCCCCGTACTGGCTGCTGCTGCTGCTGCTGCTGGGGGTGTCCCCGCTGGCCGGGCACGGCCGCGGCGGCCTGCTGTTCCTGTTCCCGGCGGCGCTGCTGGTCTGGGCGGCGCTCCGACCAGATGCCGGGGGGCGGCCCCGGTATGCGCTGTGGCTGGATCGTATCCGGTTCCTCTACCGCCGGGGCATCCCGATGATCGCCAGCCCGATCGCCGACACCACCCCGGCCCGCCCGTTCATCGTCTCCGCGGAATGGGTGGTCATCAGCCACCGCACCGGCCGCAGCCGCCGCCGCACCGCAGACCGCACCGAGAAGGACACCCGATGACGCCGCTTCACCCTCTCTGGCATCCCACGCCGCTGCGGGTGGACATCGCCCATCCCCGCCCGGGCCGCTACCGGCTGCTGCGCGCGGGGGCCGCGCCGGGCGGCTGGATCGTTCTGGTGGACACCACCGGCGCCCGCCATCGTCAGATCGGCGGTCGGTAGTCATGGCCGGGTTGTCCGGGATGATCTCCCGGTTCCGTCGCAGCGGGGAGCCGCTGCGGCCACCGACCGCGTTGGCCGACGGGATGTCCCACGGCCCGGACGGCACCTGGGCGTGGGTGGTGCTGCCGGCCCGGTCCACCGACGAGCAGAACACCACCACCCTGGTCCGGATGACCGCCGATGCCACCTCGGACCTGCGGCGGCTGATCCCATCCGGGTTCGACTTCCACTTCAAGATCCAGTGGGGCCGCTGGTCCGGGCAGGACTACCTGGATCTCGAGGCCCGGCCCGGGATGTCGGCCGATGCGCTGCGCTACATCGAGTTGGGCGCCGACGCGATCGACAGCCTCGCGTTCCCGCGCCGGCTGGTGCTGCTGGGCGTGCGGATGGACGTCGCCGATCCCTCCACCACCGCGAAGCTGGCCTCCAGCGCCCGCAAAGGCTTGGGCACCGCGACGACCGCGCAGACCGCGGAGGTCGCTCTGGCCCAGGTGTACAAACGGATCCGCGGTTTCCAGGAACGGATGGCCGGGTCTAGCTTCCGCGCCGTCCCGGCCACCACGGCGCAGCTGGCCTGGTCGCTGCGGCACGATCTGCGGCGCACCGTCGACTGGGTCCCGGCGACCGCCACCGCCGGGGCCGGGCAGCTGGCGCGCCTCAAATCCACCCAGGTGGTCCCCGCCGCGCACCACGTGGAGATCACCACCGACGCCGGCACCCGGTACCTGCGGATGCTGATCCCCACCGAAACTGGTTTCCCCGCCTCGGACATGGAACTGCCCGGCTCGGAATGGCTCCGCGACCTGGACGTCGTCGGCTCCGACGAGGACGACCCGGCCGACCCGGCCACCCCGGTCGAGGTGTCCATCCGGGGCCGCAACGTCCCGCAGCTCGAGGCCGCGAAAATCCTCCGGGAGGCCCTCGCGTTGACCAAGGAGCAGGAACGGGCCGCCGCCGAAGGCGTCGCCCAGGAGGTCCCCGACGCGGTCGCCGAATCCAAGGACGCGCTGCGGGCCCGGCTCCGGGAGGTGCAGACCGGCACCGTCGGCATGGTCCAGGACACCCCCTGCTGGATCGTCGACGCCCCGGACCTGGACACCTTGGACCGGCGGGAGAAGGCGCTGGTCGACCACTACGGCGGGATGGGGGTGTCGGTGTGGGCACCGCCGAACATCCAGGACCTGCTGTGGAAGGAAACGGTACTGGGCGACAAACGGCGGGTCACCGAGTTCACCCAGTTCCGGCCGGTATCCACCCTGGTCGGCGGCTGGTTTCACGGCGGCTCCGAGGTCGGCACCCCCGGCGGGTCGTTCCTGGCCGCGAACATCGGGTCCACCCCGTCACCGTTCACCAACCGGCTGACCTCCGCGCAGCTGGAGGGCAAGAAGATCACCTCGGTGTTCCTCGGCGGATCCGGATCGGGCAAATCCACCGCCGTCATGCTGTCGGTGATCCCCGAGGTCGTCGTCGTCGGGGCGTGGGTGTGCTTCTTGGACATCAAAGGGGACTGCGGGGGCCTGGCGGATGTGTGTGAACTGTTCGGCGCGCCGGTCACCCGGATCTCCACCAAGGACCAGGCCGCCGGATCGTTGTGCCCGTTCCGGTACGTCAAGGACCCCGCCACCGCCGCGTCGATGGCCATCGACAACCTGGCGTTGCTGCTGCCGCCGATGCTCGCCGCCCAGGCCGAATCGCGGCTGCGGACCGCCGCGAACCAGATCGCCGCCGGCCGCCACCGCGACGCCATGTCCACCGCCGCGATCATCGACGTGCTCGCCGCCTCCGCCGACCCGGTGACCGCCGAGATCGGTCACACCCTGGCCGATGCGGCCAAGGACCCCCTCGCGCGTCCGGTCGCCGGCTACCCGGAACTACCGGTGAGGGCCCTGCCGACCACCCCCGGGCTGGTCCACGTCACGATGGCCGACCTGCGGTGGCCCGGGTCGGGGACCCCGCAGGCGGCGTGGAAGCCCGGGCACCGGTTCACCGTGATGCTGGTGCAGGCCCTGTTCAACTACATGGACTACATGGCCGCCATGGTCAAAGGCATCCCGAAAGTGTTGGCGCTGACCGAGCTGCACCGGATCACCAAGTACGACTTCGGGAAAGACCTGGTCGGCAACATCGCCAAGGTCGGACGGGCCCTGGACACCAACCTGCTGCTGGACACCCAGGGCTGCAGCGAACTGCTGGAAATCGACGGCCTGGCCGAACAGGTGTCGGCGGTGTACTGCTTCGGCGTCGACTCCGACGACGAGGCCGACGCCCAGGCCCGGTTCCTGGGTCTGGAACCGGAAGCGATGATCAGAGGCCGCCAGCAAGCCTGGGACAAGGGTGAATGTTTGGCCCGGGACCGGGACAAACGGATCGGGCCGCTGCGGTTCGACTACCTGGACCAGGGCATCCGGTCGCTGCTGTCCACCACACCCGACCGGGACACCCCGCCCGCCGCGCCGGTCCCACCGGCGGCCGGTGACCCAGCCGCCGAGCCGGACAGCTGGCCGGGCGGTGACCCGGAGAGCGACCAGGACGCCCTGGCCGAGCTGGCCGAGTTGACCGGACAGCACCGATGACCCGTCACCGGCGGCACCTGGCGGCCGGTGGTGCGCACGGTAGCGCCACCAGCTTTGCCGGCGGTGCCCGGTTTCTGCTGGGCCGCCTTGTGTGGCGGTGGTGGCGGGCGGTGTCGTGGACGTTCCGGTCCAAGTGGCGGATGCTCGTCGGCGCGTGGCTGGTCGGGTTCTTCTGGATCGGGCAGGCCAGCGCCGCTTTGGCCGATGACGGCCTGATCAACGGTCCCGACCTGGGGTCCGCGGGCGGGCAGACGGTGTTCGAGCAGTTCGGCCCGGACCGGTTCTCCCTGTATCTGCAGCTGTCGGACTCCAACCACGGCGCCCCGTACGTGTCCGAGTCGATGTGGAACATCCTGCGGGCCATCGAATCGGCGCTGATGTACCTGATCGGGGCGTTGGCCCGCGGTGCGATCACCTCGATGCAGTGGATGCTCAACCTGCACCTGTACACCGACAACTCCGCCCAGATCGACTCCACCGTGCGGGCTTTGGCCGCGCAGGTGTTCTGGCCGCTGTTCGGCGCGACGATGGCCATCGGCGCCCTGTCGGCCTACGGCCGGATGAAACGTGAGGGCGGCGGGTCGTTGTTCAACGATGCGTCGTGGCTGGTCGCCGCTTCCATCTTCGCCGGTGCGTTCGCGTTGGCCCCGTCCTCGGTGATGGGCGATCTGGACGGTGCCCGCACCGCGGTCGCCGACGCTGCGATGACCGGCTACGCCGCCAACGGCACCCAAGGCCCCTCGGCGGCGGGTTTCGCCACCCCGCACCTGCCGACCAACCAGGCCGGCGCCAGCCGGCAACTGGCCGATGCGATGTGGAACGTCTACGTCGTCACCCCCTGGTGCTACGTCAACTTCGACTCCACGACCATCTGCAAGGACGTCGGACACGACTACATCGCCGGCGACGCCCGCTGGAGCGGCCTGACCGACTGGATGGACGGGAAGAACGGCGGCAACAGCAACGACAAGGACGGCGCCTACTGCCCGAAGGAGCTCAACGCGCACTGCGACTGGATCCGCGGGCAGTCCTTCGGCCGGCTCGGCGCAACCCTGTTCGTCGTCCTGGTCACCATCCCGCTGGTGGCGTTGCTGCTGGTGCTGGTGCTCTACGGGATCATGGCCATCGTCGGGTTCCTGCTGCTGATCCTGATCGGCGTGTTCTTCGTGCTGGGCTGGATGATCCCCGGGCGGATGCGGCAGATGGGTGTCCGCTGGTTCGAGGAGGTCCTGGGCGCCCTGATCCACTCGATCATCATCACCGCCGTCCTGGGCGCGGTGATGGTGCTGGACTCGATCCTGAACTCCCAGATCCCCACCTACGGGTTTTTCATGGTCGGGTTGCTGAACCTGGCCACCTTCATCGTCGGGTTCCGGATGCGGGGTCGGCTGGAGAACATCACCGGCCTGGGCGCCGGCGGATCGGCGTCCCCGTTCTCCGGGTACATGGCGATGCGGGCCCTGGGCGGTATCGGCAAAGGCGCGGCCCGGCTGACCCGCGGCACCGTCGGCGCGGTCGCCGGGGCCACCCCGATCCTGGCCGGCGCGGCGATGGGTATGGGCCGGGCCGGCGGCCAGGCCGCCGCCGCCGGTGCCCGCGGCGCCAGCAGCGCCGCCCACAGCCTGCGGGGTTTGCCGAACAATCTGCTGCGGATGCACCCGGCCGGCCCCCGCGGCGGGGTGGCCACCGCATACCGGCCGCCCGGCTCAGCGACCGCGTCCACCGGCCCCGGCCGCAAAGTCATCAACCCCTCCCCCCGCACCGGCGCCACCGGCGGCGGCGGGGTCGAGCCGCTCGGACTGCCACCCGGACCGCAGACCGTCCGGGGCCGCTCGATGGCGTTGGAACCGGCCCGCACCGCCGTGGCACCGGGCCCGGACGGGACCAGAGCATTCGTCGGGCCGGGGACGATGACGGCGCCACGGGTGTTCACGCCCAGCACCATTGGTCCCCGCGCCGCCGCCAACGCCCGGATGCAGCAAAGTCACGGCACTTCCGGCGGCGGCCCGGCCCGGCCCACCACCGACCCGCAGGTGCAGCCGCCGCAGCCAACCGCCCGGTCCTACCGCGCCTCACCGCGCTCCGCGACCGCGACTGGTTCTGCCCGGGCCGACCTGGCGTCCCCGCCGGCGCGCCCTACCGCGCCCGCCCGGGCCGCCGCGTTCATCCCGACCCCGGCTGACCCGTACCGGCCAGTACCGCGGCCGGTGCGGCAACTGCCCTCCGGTGAGCTGCCCCGCCCAGGGACGCCCAGGGCGAGCAACCGCGTACCCGGCGGCACCCCGCCGGTGCCGCCCACACCGCCCACGCCTGAACCGATCCGGCCGGCGCGGCCGCCGCGGCGGCCGGCCACCCCGACGACGTTGATGACCTCGCCGCCGGCTGCGGCACTCCCGGCCGCGACGATGCCGGCCACCGCCGCCTCGGATAGCAGCCGGGCGGCCCTAACCAGGGCCGGCGATCTTCCCGGCGCGGGCCTGTCCGGTGCGCAGAGTGGGCCGCAGCCCCTGGCCGGGCACTGGCAGCCCACCCCGGCCGGCGGTGTCACCCCAATCGGGGTGCCCGCGGCCACCCCGATCGACCCGGCCGCGGTGAAGCTCCTCCCGGCGGCCTCCGGACCGGCCACCCCGGCTCAGCTGGCCACCCCGGTCGGCGTCGTCACGGCGTGGTTGGCCCGGACCTGCCCCTCCCGCGCCGCCGATCCGTACGGGGCGGACGTGGCTGCCGGCCGTCCGGTGATGACCACCGCCGGCTGGGCCGCCGCCGCGCAGCAGCTGGCCGCGGACACCGCCGGACCGGGATTGTGGAAGGCCGCCGCCGCGGCCCGGCAGAGCCGGGCCTGCGGAGATTTCGACGTGCAGCTTTCCACCGATGCACCCAGCAGCGGCGGTGTCGCGTTCGTGGAATACACCGCCCACCGGGTGGTCACCACCCCCGGCCAGCGGCCCCGGGTGGAGCAGCTGCTGGGCGCCCGGATGGTGATCCGCCAGGCGGGCGGTCGGTGGCTGGTCGACCGGCCGGTCATCGGCGGATAAGGGAAAGGTCAATTCTGGTGCCAGGTTTCCTCCGGGCCGCGGGGCGTCGCGGCGGGATGCCGTGGTGGCTGTTTGTGTCCCCGCCGCTGTTGCTGCTGGTGGTCCTGGCCGTGCTGGGCGGGGTGGCCCTGGTCGGGGTCATCGGCGGTCCTGCCGCTACTAATGCCGCCGCCGACCAGCAGAACGCGGCCAACGGCAGCTGCACCGTTGCCGCCCCACCTGGTGCACTGGCCGCCAGCTCCTCGGCGGCGCCGGCGGCGACCGCCAGCGGCGGGGCGGATCCAGCGCACCTGGACGGGGTGGCCCTGTCGGCGACGCAGCTGCAGAACGCGCAGAGCATCGTCGGGGTCGGCAAGACCAGCGGCGCCACGGCGCAGGACATGGCGATCGCCTTGGCGGTCGGCTACGTCAACAGCACACTCGACGCCACCGCCACCGCGGCCGGTGGTGTCGGCGCCGGACTGTTCCTGCAAACCTCGCAGCTCTACTACGGGGTGAACCGCGCCGACCCGGCCGCCGCGTCCGCCGCGTTCTACAAACGGCTGCTGCTGCAGGAAAAGGCCAACGGCGCCCTGTTTTTCGACGAGGGGGTGCTGTACATGGCCGGCGTCGCCACCGAAGCCAGCACCGCCGACTACACCCGGCAGAGCGGGTGGGCCACCGCCCTGGCCGACCTGCTGAACACCGGAACCCCCACCCCGACAGGAGGTTTTGACACCAACTGCATCGGCGCGGCCGGGGACAACACCGTCTTCGCGGCCGGGAACATCATCTCCGACGCCGTGTTCTACAACGTCCACTCCATGACCGTGGAGCAGATCCGGGCGTTCATCGACATCCAGGACCAGCCCTGCGCCGCCGGCAACCCGTGGTGTCTGAAAAACCTGAAACTGGACACCCCTGCGCAACCGGCCGACCAGTACTGCGCCGCCTACCCCGGCGGCACCGGCCAGGACGCCGCCACCGTGATCGCCGCGTTCTCCCTGTCCTGCGGGATCAACCCGCAGGTCATGCTGACCACCCTGCAGAAGGAATCGCAAGGGTTGAACCGGCCCAACCCGACCTCGGGTAGCTATGACGCGGCGTGGGGCTGGAACTGCCCGGACACCGGCGCCGGCGGGTCGGCGAACTGCGACCCGGGCGGCCGCGGCTTTTTCCTGCAGGGCTACAACATGGCCAAGCAGTGGTCCAAGTACCGGGCGCGGGTCCCCACCGGCTACTACCCGTACCAGGTCGGCAAGCCGGTCACCATCTTGTGGAACATCGCCGAGAGTGGTTGCGGCGGCGGCCCGGTCACCATCGTCAACGTCGCCACGGCCAGCCTGTACGTGTACACCCCGTATCAGCCCAACGCCGCCTCGATCGCCGGTTTCCCCGGCGCCGGCGATGCGTGCAGCTCCTACGGCAACCGCAACTTTTTCTTCATGTTCCGCAAATACTTCGGGTCCACCGGCGGCGGCGCCCCCATCGCCAACCCCGGCGCCGCCGGCGGCCCGGTCATTGTCAACGGCGTTGACATCACCCTGCCGGCCAAGGCCGGGATCACCGGCACCATCACCGCTCCCACCGCCGCCGTGGCCAAGGCCATCACCGCCGCCCTGGCCTGGCTGGGTGAGCCGTACTCCTGGGGCGGTGGTTCCCCGGCCGGACCGACCCTGGGTATCTGCGGACCCGACGGGGCCCAGAACGACTGCAACATCACCGGTTTCGACTGCTCCGGTCTGATGATGTACATGTGGGCGCAGGTCGGGATCCCGGTCAGCCACTTCTCCCAGGACATCCTCAAAGCCGGGACGCAGATCCCCTGGAGCCAGCGGGAACCCGGCGACATGATCGGCTACTCCGGCCACATCACCGTCTACATCGGCAACTTCGGCGGCACCGACTACATGCTCGAAGCCCCCGAATCCGGCGAGTTCGTGCGGGTCACCCCGGTCCGGGACAGCCCCGGCGAACCGCACTACGCCACCGTCTCCCGCGTCTGGACCGGCCGCTGATGCCCGCCACCGACGCTGCATCACCGCCGCTGCGCCGACTCACCCGAGAAGAAAGTAGGACGCCGTGTTGATCCAGGACATCACCGACCAGGGGATCACCCGACTGTGGACCCGCCGCGACCGGCTGCGGGTGGCCGTCAAACTGTTCCTGGGCCTGCTCGCCGCTCTCATCTGCCTGTACCTGGCGCAAGGTATCGCCGGGGTGTTCGGCGGGCACGGCTGGCACACCCCGACGGTCACCACCCGCCCGGTGCTGACCGGGCCCGGCGGCCTGCTGGGCGCAGCCACCGGCAAGGGCGCCTCGACCACCCGTGTGCAGTTCCCGCTGCTCGTGCACCTGCCGGCGCCGCTGGGTCGGTCGGCGCTGATCGCCTCGGTGTTGTGGGCCCTGTGGTGGGTGGTGATGTTCCGGGTGCTGTGGCGGCCGCGGACCGCGCCGACCCGGCACAAGGGGCTGGCCACCCCCGGGAACATCCGCGCCAAGTTCGGGGTGAAGGCGCTGCGCCGGACCGGGGTGTTCACCCTGCCCGGCACCACCGCCGTGACCCGCTGGCTGTTGCCCAGCAGTTCCTTCGGCTACCGGATCGGGCAGCCCACCCAGCCGCAGACCCGGCGGCTGGGGCTGTGGGTGAACTTCGAGCAGCGGGTTCGGATCATCGCCGGCACCGGCTGGGGCAAATCGTGGCGGCTGCTCATCCCGATCATCCGGGCCCTGCCCGGGCCGGCCGTCATCGCCTCCATCGAGGCGGAAATCTTCACCGCCACCGTCACCGCCCGCACCTGGCGGCGGCCACCCCGACGCTTCTGGTGGCAGCGGATCTGGTTGCGGCCGGTGGAATACCCGGTCTCGGTGGTCGACATGTCGAGCCCCGAGGCGCGTTTCGCCTCCGGCTACCCGCAGGTCAGGTGGAACCCGATCGTCGGGTGCCAGAACTTCAAGATCGCCACCCGCCGCGCCAAAGCGTTGATCGCCGGCGGCGAGGGCGACGGCCAGTCCGACTCCTCCACCGACGCGTTCTTCCGCGACTCGGCCTCCCAGGTGCTGGCCGCGTGGCTGCACGCCGCCGCGTTCGACCCGAGCAAGGACATCGACGACATCGCCGAATGGCTCCGCGACACCGACCTGAACACCCCCACCGCGATCCTGACCCAGCACCCCACCCAGGCCGACCAGACCGCGGTGATGAACATGAACGTGCACCTGGACGCCGCCGGCGGCCGCACCACCTCCGGGGTCCGCCGCTACCTCAACTTCGCGGTGTCCTCGCTGGCCTCCGGGCAGGGACGGGCCCTGTGCGGATCCCGCCACGGCGACCAGTTCGACATGGGCGCGCTGATCCTCGCCGGCGGCACCCTGTATTTGCTGGCCGAGCAGGAAGAGATGGAACTGGCCCGGCCGCTGCTGTCGCTGTTCGCGCAGGAAATGTTCATGGCCGCCGAACGCACCGCCCAGACCCTGCCGGCCCGCCGGCACCCGCAGACGTTCATGGGAGTGCTAGACGAGCTGAAAAACGGGGTCCGGGTCCCGATCCTGCCGCACGTCGCCTCCGCACAACGCAAATACGGCATCAGCTACATCTACGCCACCCAGACCGCCGCCGACGAAGAGGAGCTGTACGGCAAACGCGGCGCGGCGATCATCCGCAAACAAGCCGGCATCTCCATCATCGGCGGCTACGACAGCGAAATCGCCCGGGAAACCTCCGACCGGGCCGGGAAGTCCTCCGTCGTCACCGCCGGCCGCGGCGGCAGCGGACACCGCACCGAACACCTCCAACTCGAGGACACCCTGAGCATCTCCGACCAACAAGAGCTCGGCGACGGGCACAGCGTCATCCTGGCCCGCGGCCTGCTGCCGTTCCTGGCCTACACCGACCGGGTCGACCACCACCGCAGCGCCCGCCGGCAGATCCGTGCCGAACGCCGTGACGTCGAGGCATTCGTCACCCACCACCGGGACCAGGACCTCGCCGACCACAACGCCCGCCGCGCCCCGAGCAGGGTCGCCAAGGCCGTCGCCGAGACCTGGTTCGACCTGGACCAACCCGGAACTTCCATCTCGCTCACCAAGTAGGAGAAACCCGTGACCGCCCCGACCACCCACCCCGCCGTGCTGGACGGCCGGCGCAAACAAGCCGCCGAGCAACTACGGATCCTCGCCGCCCGCACCGACCCGAAAGACCCCGGTACACCGCCGTGGGCCTGGGTGAACCTCACCGCCGACCAGGCCGAATGCCTGGACTCCGCCCTGGACGAGTTCGTCGACACCTACAACCGGATCCACGCCGGCACCGTCGAAGACGTCATCCCCGCCTGCTGGCGGCTGCACCCGCCGCTGGCCCAGGAGATGCCCGTCGCCTACTGGGCCTGGTGGGCCGCCCACGCCGACCCCAAATCCACCGTCGTGACCGCCCTGGAGTACTACAGCCGGCACCTGCCCGGCTTCCAGACCAGACTCCGGGAACGGCTGCTGGGCAAAGGGGCGGTGTCGTGCCGCAAAGGCAGCCACACCCGTCCCGCCGCCGACGTCGCCCACGCCGCCTCCTTCGATCCCACCCTGCCCGCAGAAGCTACCGGTAAAGCCGAAACCACCCGGAAAGCGCTGCGCAACATCGACTTCGGCGTCCTGTGGGGCCGGTCCGGGCGCGGCACCACCGCAGGTCCGCGATGAGCCAGGCACGCCGATCATCCACAGTCGGCGTCTACCACCCGATCCAGGGAACACAGCGAAGGGCACCAACTGGTCGGCGAATTTGCCCTCGACCCCGACAGCGGCCCCGCCGTGCTCTTCGTCCTGGGCGAAACAGCCCGCGCCCAGCTGGAACGCTTCGCCAACGGGCTGGCCTCCACCCCGCTGCGGCGCACCGTGCAGCCCGGCGAGGGTGAACTGTTTCTCCGCACCCTGCGCGAAACGTTCCAGAACTCAACCTCGTGGCGGGTCGTCGACCACAGCGCCGCGCTGTAGAACCTCATTTCGAACGGGGGAATGAGCTACCGGGCCGGCGCAACAGGCATCAACCCTCACGTTGACACGCAGGGGACGGCCACGAGGGAACGGTTGGTAACGCTGCTCCCACCAGCCCCAATTGCGGCAGGGATACCTTGGAACACTCGGCGGCGACCCGACCCGGTACCGATGTGCCGTTACATGCGGCCGAAACGCGCCATGCCCCTGGCCAGGAGGAAGATCAACACTCTCACCGTAGAGGGATCCTCGACCGGATACGGAGATCATTCCCGAGGGCGCGACCGCGGCGCTGATCGTCACCTGGGACGTTCTTCTGCTGGGGCCGCAAACGTGCCCGGTGGACGGGCGCTGCAGTCGATGTGATGCTTGCACGGTGTCTGCGCCGACTCGAAAACCGCGCCGCAGGCCGAGGCAACAACTGCGACGACCAGCAACTGCGCCAGCGTGACATGCCCAGCAAGGAGAACGATCACGATCCACAACGTGACGGCCGCGCGCACCAGGTCGGGCACGACCATCAACGGCTTGAGGGGGTACCGATCGGCCAGGACGCCCGCCGGCAGTCGGACCAGGGCGGCGGCGGCCATGCCCGCGAAGCCGACCACCCCAGCCAACGTCGCCGAGTTTGTCACGGCCAGGGCAAGCAGTGGGTACACGACCGTGGTCATGCTCGACCCCGTTGCGGAGAGCGCCTGCCCCGTCCACAGCAGCACGAAGTCCCGGTTGCGCCGCAGCGGACGCGCCTCCCCCGAGGGCTGCGCGCCCGGCGACGTCGAGGGCGGCAACCCCGCGTCACGCTGTTCAGGCATTGCGCCTTCGCCGCCTTCCCGTCACTTCCTGACCTCAAGTGACATCTTGCCGTTAGCAGGCGGCGCCCGGCGCCCATCTTCGAACGTGTTCCGGTTGACCGGAAGCGCTCCGAGGCACTTCACAACCAAGATCACGTCATCTGGAGATCCGTGTGTCCGGTCACCGATCGGTGACCGGTTGCCGATTGAGACGACTACCAGCCAGGCTCAAGTCTAGGGAACGGGTCGATCGCCGAACCCGACCAGCGTGCCGGACGACCGCGGAATAGCGGTGTTACTGAGTGGGTGCGTCTTGATTCCGGCAGAATGCGTCGGTGAAGCTCAAGCAGGAGGCTCGCGGACTCAAGAGCAAAGCGGTGTCCTCGATGCGATCGGCGATGACCGCGTTCAACAGCCCGCACGATGATGGACGGGTGACGGCGGTACTACTGCACCTACAGCACGCCTTCGAGATGCTCCTCAAGGCCGCGTTGGTGCAAGGATCCGTATCAGCGTTCGACAAGAAGACCGGCCGATCGGTGTCGTTCGAGCACGCCGTCCGGCAATGCCAACAACTGCCCAGACTCAAGCTCAGCGACGAGGACGCCGGGACGCTGCGCGCGGTTGATGCGATGCGAGACGACGAGCAGCACTGGCTGACCGAGGTGGACGAAGGGCTGCTCTACCTGCACGCCCGCGCGAGCGTCACGCTGTTCGACGACGTCCTGCTCAAGGTATTCGCCGAACGACTTGCCGATCACCTGCCGCTGCGGGTTCTGCCAATCTCTGTCGAGCCGCCGCAGGACTTCGTGACCCTGGTGGACCGGGAGTACGAGGTCATCAAGGGGCTGCTCAAGCCCGGCCGGCGCGCCGGATCAACCGCCAACGCCAGGATCCGTGCACTGCTCGCGATGGAGGCGCACGTCCACCCGGAAACGCAGGTCAGCGTTACCGACGTCAACCGTGTCGCGAGAGGCGTCCGCGACGGCAAGACCCGCGAGCAGGTCTTCCCGCGTCTCAGCAAGGTCGGCGCGGCGGTGTCGGGCACAGGACTCGACGTCGAGGTCCGCTTCGTCAAGAAGGGCGGCCTGCCGGTCACGATGGTCGCGGGAGATGCGGAAGATGCGGCCGCGATCCGCCAGGTCGACCTGCAGAAGAAGTATCACCGGTCGAGCTTCGACCTAGCGGACGCCGTGGGGCTGAGCCGGCCCCGGGCCACTGCCCTGCGGGCGCATCTCGGGATCGACCAGGACCCTGACTGCCTGCACGTGTTCCAGTTCGGCTCTCAGCGCCATCCCCGGTTCTCCGACAACGCCTTCGTTCGCATGCGCGACGCCGCCGCGACGCTCGATATGAAGGGGGTCTGGAACCGCGCATGCTCCCGGTCCGAAGGGCCAGCCGGCCCCTGCCTGCAAGCAGCCCCTATGCGCGGCGTCGAGCTCCAGCGCTACACCCTGAGGCCGCCGGTTGACGAACGGGCCACGTAACGCGCCCGCAGAAGGATGGTCTGCTGGGACGCTTCTGCACGTGGCTCTGGACGGGGACATCATGCCCGTTGTGGGTTGCTACATCTTTAGGTTCAGCGCCGCGAACGTTTGGTCATTCCAGATGGTGCGCGATTGTTCCTCCGGGTAGGCAGCGACACTGGGTTGGACGGCGTACAGCCGAGTAAGCCGTTCGTTAGCGGAGAAGCGTGACCAGCCGGGGTCGCCAGTGGTGACGAAGGCCAGATGGTCGCCGCGCAACGCGGTGGACACCTGTTGGGCCTGCGCGACGGCGGCGGGACCGGCGGCGTTGACTTCGCCGTAGATGTCGGTGGTGCCGAACACGAGCAGGGCGTCCAAGCCATGGGAGGCGCCCTGCGGGCCGTATCCCCAGCGCAGCTCGTAGAGCCAGACCGGTGTTCCACCTTCGTCGGCGGCTTCGGCGAGGTGCAGGGCAGGCATCCGGAACAGCCAGTCCGAGAGGGCCAGCTCGCGCAGATCGTCGGCGATCGCTGTTGGAAACGCCTGCCGGTAGCGCCGGGCGCCTGGCGTAGGTGTGAGCCGATCGATCAGTTCGTCGACGT
>JAABUV010001440.1_pt1 | contig 34536 bp, 28 predicted proteins | sample 5559971 | NCBI WGS metagenome assembly JAABUV01 (sample SAMN10711881, study PRJNA513362) | rock metagenome | isolation source: Antarctica rocks | place: Antarctica: Victoria Land, Knobhead nord | collected 2015-12-19
CACCTCAAGGTCAGGACCATGACGCTGCCCGACCGGCTGATCGAGCACAACGCACAGCCGGCACAGATCAGCGACGCAGGCCTCGGGCACAAGGACATCGTCCACACCGTCATGACCGCGCTGGGCCAGACGCTGTCCCCGGCGTTCGGTTCGAAGGTGGTCCCGTCGCGATGACAGCGATGTCCCGACCCGGCTGGCCCTGCGGCGTGGAGCGGCGCCGGACCCGCGGCTTTGCGGCGCTCACGGTGCTGCTGGCGCTGTGCCCGGCCGCGCAGGCCCAGGAGAGCGTGGGCGCGCCGATCGCGGCGCTCGATCAGGCGCTGCTGACCGCTGCGCGCAATGGCAAGCAGCCGTTCACCGAGCGATTCAACGTGCTGGCGCCGGTGGTGGAGCGCGCGCTCGACCTGCCGGCGATCCTGCAGACCTCGGTGGGGCCGCGCTGGGTGGAGCTGTCCGCCGAGCAGCAGCAGCAGCTCCTCTCGGTGTTCCGGACCTTCACGGTCGCGTCCTATGTCGCGAACTTCAACGCTTTCAACGGTGAGCAGATCAACCTGCTGCCGGAAACGCGCACGGTGGGTCAGGAGCAGGTCGTCGAGACCCAGATCGTGCCGAGCGGCGGCAAGCCGATTCGCATCGATTACGTGATGCGCGAGGGCGGGGAGGGCTGGCAGGCGGTGGATGTGCTACTCGAAGGCTCGATCAGCCGGGTCGCGGTGCAGCGCTCGGATTTCCGCACTCTGCTCGGCTCCGGCAACGCCGAGGCGCTGATCGCCAGCTTGCAGAAGAAGGTGGGCGACCTGTCCGGCGGCGCGATGAAGCCCTGATCGTGTCGGGCGACTGGACCTTTGCCGCGACGACCGCTGCCCTGTTCGCGGCGGCCCTGGCGGTCTGCGGTCTGCTGCAGGCCGGGGCCGGGTGGCTGGCGCTCGCACGGTTCCGCGCCAGGCGGGCGGTCTGCGCGGCCGGCGCGGCGCTGCCGCCGATCACCGTGCTCAAGCCGCTGCACGGCGACGAGCCGATGCTGGAGCAGGCCCTGGCCTCGTTCTGCGCGCAGGACTACCCGCGTTTCCAGATCGTGTTCGGCCTGCAGGACCCGGCGGACCCGGCGTTGCACGTGCTGCGCCGGTTGCGCGCCCGCTTCCCGGCGCTGGACATGAGCGTGGTGGTGGACCCGACGACGCACGGCGCCAACCGCAAGATCGCCAACCTCATCAACATGTATCCCTCGGCGCGACACGACACGCTGGTGATCGCGGACTCCGACATCCACGCGGCGCCCGACTACTTGCGCCACCTGGCGGCGGCGCTGGCCGACGAGCGCGCGGGCTTGGTGACGACGCTGTATGCCGGGCTACCCGCGAGCACGGCGCTGCCGGCGCGGCTCGGGGCCGCCTACATCAACCACAGCTTCCTGCCAGGCGCGCTGATGGCGCGCGCGCTGGGGCGGCAGGACTGCCTGGGCGCCACGATGGCGCTGTCGCGGCAGATGCTGGGGCGGGTCGGGGGGCTGGCGGCGCTGTCGCCGCACCTGGCCGACGACGCGGTGCTCGGTCAGCTCGTGGCGGCGCAGGGGCTGGAGGTGCGGCTCGCGGCGACGATCCCGTCGACCACGGTGCCGGAGACCAGGATGCTGCGCCTGTTCCACCACGAGCTGCGCTGGGCGCGCACCATCCGCGCCCTGGCGCCGGTCGGCTTCCTGCTGTCGGTGGTGCAGTATCCGACGGGGTGGGCGCTGCTGTCGGTGGCGCTGTCCGGCGCGGCCCCCTGGTCGCTGGCGCTGCTCGCGGCGGCGTGGGCGGGCCGCGCGGCGCTGGGGCGGGGGGTGGACAGGATGCTGCAGCGGGCAGGGGCGTTGCCGCAGGGCTCGCCCTCGCCCATGTGGCTCGTGCCGGTCCGCGATGTGCTGTCGGTGCTGGTGATGCTGGCCAGCTACGCCGACAACACCGTGGCCTGGCGCGGGCAGGTCCTGCGTGTCGGGCCGAAGCCCATGTTGAGACCGGTCGGCGGAAGCTTCGCCCCGGAAGAGGGATGATAGCATGACCATGAAGACACTGTTCCTGCAGCCGCCCTCGTTCGACGGGTTCGACGGCGGCGCCGGCTCGCGCTACCAGGCCAAGCGCGAGATCAAGTCGTTCTGGTTCCCGACCTGGCTGGCGCAGCCGGCGGCGATGGTGCCGGGATCGCGGCTGATCGACGCGCCGCCGTCGCGCACGCCGCTGGAGGACGTGCTGGCCGACGTGCGCGGGCGCGACCTATGCATCATGCACACCTCGACGCCGAGCTTCGCCTCGGACGTCAAGGTCGCGCGGGCGCTGAAGGACGCGAACCCGTCGCTCAAGATCGGCATGGTCGGCGCCAAGGTCGCGGTGCAGCCGGAGCAGAGCCTGCTCGCGGGCGACGTGATCGACTTCGTGGCGCGCAACGAGTTCGACTTCACCATCCAGGAGATCGCCGAAGGGCGCGACTTCGCGAGCGTGGATGGCATCTCGTACCGCAACCCCAACGGCGCGATCGTGCACAACAAGGAACGCGCGGTCATCGAGGACATGGACACGCTGCCGTTCGTGTCCGACGTCTACAAGCGCGACCTGCGCATCGAGGACTACTTCATCGGCTACCTGATGCACCCGTACCTGTCGATGTACACGGGACGGGGGTGCAAGTCGCACTGCACGTTCTGCCTGTGGCCGCAGACGGTGGGCGGGCACAAGTACCGCACCCGCAGCCCGGAGCATGTCGCCGCGGAAATCCGCCATGCGAAGGCGATGTTCCCGCAAGTGCGCGAGTTCTTCTTCGATGACGACACCTTCACCGACGACCTGCCGCGCGCCGAGGCGATCGCGCGCGAGCTGGGGAAGATGGGCATCACATGGTCGTGCAACGCCAAGGCGAACGTGCCGCGCGCGACGCTCAAGGTGCTGCGCGACAACGGGCTGCGGCTGCTGCTGGTCGGCTACGAGACGGGCAACCAGCAGATCCTCTACAACATCAAGAAGGGCATGAGGATCGAGGTCGCCAAGCAGTTCACCCGCGACTGCCACGAGCTGGGCATCAAGATCCACGGCACCTTCATCCTCGGGCTGCCCGGCGAGACGCGCGAGACCATCCAGGAGACGATCCGTTTCGCGACCGAGATCAACCCGCACACGTTGCAGGTGTCGCTGGCGGCGCCGTATCCGGGGACGTTCCTGCACAAGCAGGCGCTGGAGAACGGCTGGCTCGACGAGGGCAACGCGGAGCTGATCGACGACCACGGGGTGCAGATCGCGCCGCTGCACTATCCGCACCTGTCCCACACCGAGATCTTCGACAGCGTGGAGACGTTCTACCGCAAGTTCTACTTCCGGGCGCCGAAGATCGCCTCGATCATGAACGAGATGGTGCGCAGCCCGCAGATGATGAAGCGCAGGCTGCGCGAGGGCGTGGAGTTCTTCCAGTTCCTGCGAGAGCGGAACAAGGCAGCGTAGGGCCAGGCAAGGCAAGGCCAGGGGCTCTGCCCCTGGACCCCGCCAAAGGCTCGCCTTTGGAAACATTGACTTGGGCCAGGGGCAGCCCCGGCCTTTTCTTCATGTGTGCCGGTCCAGGGGCGCTGTCCCTGGCGGGTCCAGGGCAGAGCCCTGGCCTTCCTTTTTCATGAAGCGCGCCATCGTCAGCGCCGACGACTTCGGCCTCAGCGCCGAGATCAACGAGGCTGTCGAGCTGGCGCACCGCGGCGGCCTGCTGTCGACCGCCAGCCTGATGGTCGCCGGCGAGGCCGCCGCGGACGCCGTGCGCCGCGCGAAGTCGCTGCCGGGGCTGCGCGTCGGGCTGCACCTGGTGGTGATCGAGGGGCCGGCGGTGCTGCCGGCGCTGGCGGACGCGGCGGGGCAGCTTCCGTCAGGCCAGTTCCGGCTCGGCGTCGGGTACTTCTTCCGGCGCGAGGTGAGGCGGCAGCTCGCGGCGGAGGTCGAGGCGCAGTTCGCGGCTTTCGCGGCGACGGGGCTGCGGCTCGACCACGCCAACGCACACAAGCACATGCACCTGCACCCCACGGTGGGGCGGCTGATGATCGAGGCGGGGCTGCGGCACGGGCTGCGCGCGCTCAGGGTGCCGAGCGAGCCGCCGGCGGTGCTGGCGGCGTGCGGCACCCGGGCCAGCCTGGGGGACAGGGTGCTGCGGCGCTGGTCCGGGGTGCTCAGGCGGCAGGCGGTGCGGGCGGGGCTGCGGGTGAACGACCACGCCTTCGGGCTGGCGTGGAGCGGGCACATGACGGCGGCGCGGCTGGTGCGGCTGGCGGCGCAGCTTCCGGACGGGCTGAGCGAGATCTACCTGCACCCGGCGACGCGGCAGGGCTCGCTGCTGCAAAGGCTGATGCCGGGCTACGAGCACGCGGCGGAGCTGGCGGCGTTGCTGGACCCCGCGGTGCGGCGCGCGCTGGCGGGGGTCGAGCTGACCACGTATGGGTAGGAGGCAAGGTCAAGGGTCTGCCGAAAGCCGAGCCTGCGAAGTCCGGCTTCATCGGCTCGGTGCATCTGCGGCTGGACACGACCCCGAACGTGTCGAGGGTGCGCCAACGGGCCTTCCATTGCTTTCGGCTGTCATCCGACGGACAGTAATCCCCTGTCGTCGCATGACAGTCTGGCGCCGTCTTTTCTGGATATCTCCCAACCCTCTTCACCGTCCTCCTGGTCCGCCTTGAACGGGACGATGACTTCTCCGCCAAGATCGAACGTCATCACCGTGGACCGGGTCGCGCCGTCGAGGGTGACGCCGACGAGTTTCTGACCGGAAATAGCCCTCATGACGCTGTCGATGTCGCCGGTAGGTCCATCCCACGAGACTGAACCTTCCGCGCAGGTCAGTCTCCACCCAGAACACTGTACCCAGAGCTGCCACTCGCCTATTGCTGTCACATGGCGATTTGCTAGAGCGTTTGGGCGTTTGTCCGAGGCAACCCTGTTGACGCGGATTGGCTCACGAATCACGAGATATGGTTGCCCAAAATCCAGCAAAAGAAATGTTCCAAATCCTTTGCGGAAATTCCAGCAATATTTTCCATAGATATCAGCAAGAAACTTTGAAGACTCATTTATCATTTAACTATTACTTTCCAAACATTTCGAGAGCGCGCTCTAAGATGCCATGATAATCGAGATCCCATCCTGAAATATCACGATGAAGAAGTTCTTTCTGATCGAGTGTAAGTCTTAATTTTCTAACGACATCTTTAAATTGCTTGTTCTGTGCTTGGTTATTACCGGGAGTACCATCGTCTGCTGCGTATTGATAGTTTGGAGAAGCAGGTTTGTTCCAGCCTTTGATTGTTGACGCGGGGTCAGTTGCTGAACTGGTCAATTCGAGCAGGCCGCTCAGCTTATCACTTTGTTCTGAGGCCAATAAAGTGTTTTCCAGACTGCTGGAAGCCTTCGCTGCGTCAACGAAGCTTTTAGATGCCGTCGCTTCACTGATCGAGACAGAGTGCCCAAATTGCCTTGCTGCCTCCCCATGATGCGTGTGATCGTGATGCGGTCCATCACTCTCTGGCGTGTGAGCATCCAGAGCCGCGGCCACAGGGCTTGTCGGCACACGCTCCGTCATACCGGACCTGCCGGCAACCGACGCCAAGTATGTCGAGGCTGCCATGTCCATCGTCTCGCTCGCCTGCCGGTAGGCATCGATCGCGCCTTTCGTGTCCATGCCGCGCGTGCCGGTTGGCAGACGATGCACAGGCACCCGGCGCCGCTGCACCACGGGCGCGCCTACGGACACAGGGCGCGACGTCGGTCTGAACCCAACCGCCTCGCCCGCACCCGACGCGTCCCAGGGCGCGCTTGGCACCACCGGCTGGGGTGTGGGCCGCGGCACCAGGGTCGCGGGAAACTTGACCCAGCCCGGGTGGCGCGCCATCCAGTCGAGGGGAAGCGGGTCGCCGTGGCGCACGAACACGAACGGCGTCTCGATGTCGTTGACCCCGCGGCCCGTCCCGTCAGCCATGCGCCCCTCCGGATTGCGTTGGCATGACTAACAGCGTCTGCCCGGTCGGGGCAATGATGCCAGCGACCGGACGTTCCGGTCTGTCGGGGCAAGCAAGGCCAGGGCTCTGCCCTGGACCCGCCAGGGGGAGGCCCCCCTGGACCGGCGATCTGAAGGAATACGTGCGCCGGGTCCAGGGGCGGCTCGCCCCTGGCGGGTCTGGGCGGAGCCCAGCCTTGCTATCCCTGCCTTGGCTGCCGCAGCGCCGAGAGCAGCGCGGGGACGAACACCAGCGTCGCGACCAGCGTGCAGGCCAGGCTGAGCAGCAGGACGTCGCCCATGCTGGCGGTGCCCGGGTGCCGCGACAGGGCCAGCGAGCCGAACGCGGTGCCGGTGGTCAGCGCGGAGAAGATCACGGCGCGCGCGGTGGGCGAGGCGAGGCGGGCGGTCTCGCCGGCGCGCCAGTTCATCACGAAGTAGATGTTGAACGACACGCCGACGCCGAGCAGCAGCGGCAGCGCGATGATGTTGGCGTAGTTGAGCTGCATCCCCGCAGCCACCATGACCAGCGCGGTCATCGCGGCCGACAGCAGCAGCGGCGCCAGCACCAGCGCCACGTCCAGCACCCGGCGCAGCGCCAGGAACAGGATCGCGGCGATCGCCAGGATCGCGCCGATGGCCGCTCTGCGGAAGGCGGCGATGATGGTGTCGCTGGTGGCGACGATGGTGACGGCGGAGCCGCCGGCATCGGGTGCGATGGTCTGCACCTGGGCCACGAACTCGTGCAGGTTGCGGCTGCCGCGCGCGGCGTCGGCCCTGGGCACGAGCTGGAGGCGGGCGCGGCCGTCGGGCAGCACCCAGTCGCGGCCGATCGCGGGCGGCACGTCGGCCAGGCCCACGGGCTTCGCGGTGAGCAGGGTGCGCAGGCGGGCGAGCTGCATCGGCAGGAAGCGCACCAGAGCCTCGTTCATCGCCAGCAGCGTGGCGTCGGACGCGCCGTGCAGCGCCCTCAGGTCGGCCAGGATCGGGCGCATCGGCGAATCAGGGGAGAGCCTGCCCTCGACGTGGCCGAGCTGCGCCGCGGTGGCGTCGAGCGCCAGGCGCAGGTCGCCGGCGGTGATCGGGGTGGCGGTGGAGCTCGCGGACAGGGTGGGGGCGAGGATGCTGGCGGCGTCGGCGACCAGCGCCAGCTTGGGCGGCTGGTCCTCGGGCACGAAGCTCTGCAGCGTCAGCGCGGTGCCGACGAGCGGCAGGGCGGCGGCCTGCGCGCCGAGGGCGGCGGCCTCTGCGACGGTGGGGCGCATGATGTCGATAGTGAACGGGTTGGTGACGGGGTCGCCGGTCAGGTCGTGCAGCGTGCGCATCGCCTCTGTGTCCTGCCGCTTGGTGTCGAGCGTGTCGGCGTCGAAGCGCAGGAACGGCAGCGCCGCAATGCCGGCGACGAATACCAGCGCGAAGCCGGCCAGCAACAGGCGGTGCGAGCGCGCCAGGCTCCGGTCCGCGGGGGCGGCCCAGGTGAAGCCGACCTCGTCGGCCTCGCCGTGCGGGCGGAAGGTGGCCAATGCGGCGGGCAGGAAGGTGAGCGTGCAGGCGAGCGCGATCACCATGCCGCTGCCGGCGATCACGCCCAGCTCCGCCACGCCGGTGAACGCGGTGGGCACGAAGGCGAGGAAGCCGATCGCGGTGGCGAGTGCCGCGACGACGACCTGCAGGCCCATGCGGCGCGCGGTGGCGACGAGAGCGGTCTGCGCATCGGGCGTGCCGCGCCGCATGTCGCGGAAGCGCACGCTGAACTGGATGGAGAAGTCCACGGCGATGCCGATGAACAGGATCGCGAAGCCCACGGAGATCAGGTTCAGCGTGCCGACCGCGAGCGCCGCCCAGCCGGTGGTGAGCAGCAGGCCGAGGAACAGCGTCAGCACGATCGGCACGATCAGCCGCCAGCTCTTCACCGCCAGGAACAGCCAGAGCAGCACCAGCAGCAGCGAGCCGATCGCGCCCGCGAGCGCACCCTGCGCCACGGTGGCGAACTCCTCGTCGGCCAGCGGGACGGAGCCGGTGATGCGCACGTGCGCGGTGCCGTCGGCCACGAAGGGCAGTTTCGCGGCGGCCGTGCGGATCGCGGCGGTGGCGGCGCCGCCTGGCTGCAGCGCGCCATAGTCGAGCACCGGGTGGACGAGGACGAAGTGGTACTTGCCGCCCTGGTCGGCGAGCGAGCCGGAGAGCAGGCGCTCCCACGATAAGGGGACGGGGTGGCCGGCGGCGGCGGCGGCGAGGCTGTCGTGGAAGCCGTGCAGGGCGGGGGCGAAGCTCGCGAGGTCGGCCTGGCCGTGCTCGATGCCCATGGCGACCAGGGAGAGGGCGGCGAACAGGCCGCGCGCGGAAGGGTCGGCGACGAGCTGGCCGAGGAAGGGCTGGGCGTCGATGGTCTGGTTGAGCAGCGGCTCCAGCTTCGCGCGGTCGAGGAACAGCAGGCCTTCCTGGTCGAAGTAGGGGCTGCTGTCCGGCTGGCGGACGGAGGTGAAGTGGGCGTGGTCGCCTGCCAGCGCGGCTGCGAGGGCGGCTGCGGTGGTCTCCGCGGCTTCCGGGGTGGCGCCGTCGACCACGGCGACGACGAGGTCGGTGAACTGCGGGAACTCCTCGTTGAGCGCGACCTGGCGCTGCTTCCAGCCGAGGCTGTTGGAGAACAGGCGGTCCACGTCGGTGGACACGCCGAGGTGGCCCGACGCGTACCAGCCGGACAGCGCGGCGAGCAGCAGGCCGGCGGCGAAGACCACGCCAGCGTGGCGGGCGCAGCGGGCGACGAGGGAGGCGAGCAGGGCGGGGATCGACATGGCGGTGGTTTAGGGCGAGTGCGGCGGGGAAGGAAGCCGGGCGGGGAAGACGGGCCGTGGCCGGAGCCCTTGGGAACCACTCGCCCGAGTCTGGGATGCCAAAGGCGAGGCTTTGGCGGATGAGGCCCACGCTTGAAGGCGGGGCCTTAACCTTGCCTGCTTCGGCGGCCCCGCCCCAGGCTCGCTGGCCATGCGGCAGTCCGAGAACCGGACCTGGCCCCTGAGCCAAAGCTGGCAGGTAGGAACTCTGGCGCCTGTGCCTCGGGCGGTCACTCCGCCGGTCTTGCCACCACCGTAGCGGGAACTCTGGTAGCCTCGCTTGCAGGTTTGATCTCATCGGCGAGCCGTACGCGGCTCACGAACGAGAACTGCTTGCGGAGGCGAAGAACTGGCTTCTCGATGACGTGCCACGAGAAAACGGAGAACATCACGATGACGGGAAACGACAGCGCGAACAGGACATAGCCGTGCTGGATCCAGGGAAACAGGTTGAGGGTGACCTGCTGGATCGGGAATCCGTAGAGGTAGATCCCATAGGAATAATCGCCGCGGTGGAAGACCGGCAGGGTCGGGAAGTCGGAGACGCCGATATAGGCGGTCAGGTATACCAGTGCCGGGGGCGCGAAGAGATTGACGACCGGATAGGTGAGCCGCTCGCCCGGGCCAAGCAACGCAATACCCGCGCAGACCAGGATCGCGCCGGCCAGCAGCCACTTGCTGTAGGGGATCGTGTGCCGCCAGACGTACACCGCGACGCCGGTGGTGAAGCCCACGAACACCCGCGACCGATTGCTGGTGAACAGGTGGGAGAGGATCTTGTGGCCGAGTCCGGGGGCCTCGACCGGGATCGCCAGCGCCACCGCGACAAGGCCGACGGCGACGACCGCGATGCCGCAGAAGAACACGATATTAGGGTGCCGCCTGAACCCTGCGACCATCACGACCGTCATGAAGACATAGCAGGCGAGCTCGTAGGGGATCGTCCACAGCGCGAGGTTGACGAGGTCGAGCGGGTGGCTGGAGAAAACACCCGGGAGCTGGAAATTGACCAGCCCGGCCACGTTGGTCAGGTAGTGCCAGGTGGTCGCGCTGGAGAAGTACTGCCCGGGCGTTAGGCTGGTGACGAGCGGGCCCAGTATGAACGCGGACAGGACGACTTCGACGATCAGCGCTGGAAAGATGCGCAGGCCGCGGTTGAGCAGGAAGTTCGCCGGGGTGTGGCGCAGCGCGCTGCCGGCGATGAGAAGCCCACTCAGCGCGAAGAACATGGCGAGGATCGCATACCCCAGGAACCACACCATCCAGGTGGCATCGAGGGCACCCGCGCCGCCCGTTAGCAGGGGGTCGCAGTGCCACGCCACGACGCTGGTCGCCAGCACCACCCGAAGAAAATCAAAGCCGGGTCCTATCCCCCTGCGCGCGTCCAGCCTGTCTCCCAGAGACACCATGGGCATCGTCTTTCCCGCGCGAATTATTGCAATCGTCACACAGATGCGGTCGACACGCCGTCGGCTCGACCGAAAGCCGTGCGTATCGGATCGGCAGGACCGTGTGAACGCCAGAACAGGCGTCCATCCTGTGAACACCGGATTGTTACCTGTTCTTACATAGATCAACCAGCAATAACCTGTAGTCATGCGTCCTGTGGTTGTTTCCGTGGACGATGCAATGATCATGCAGGGTGGTATGCAGGCGATGCGCCCGTCGTGCACCGGCCAGTTCCATGCCGCCGCCTGCCCTGCGTGACCCTTGGAGGAGGGCGAGGCCGGAGGCTCGCCTTCGTCGCGCTGCCTACAGCCCGAGCGTGACCGCGACCGGCACGTGGTCGGAGGTGCGCGGCCAGTCCCGCGCCTCTGCCAGCACCGTCACCCCGTGCAGCGCCGGCACCAGGTCGTGCGACACCCAGACGTGGTCGAGGCGTCGCCCGCGGTTGGACGCCCGCCAGTCCCGGTTGCGGTACGACCACCAGGTGTAGAGCTTCTCGGCCTCGGGCACGAAGTGGCGCAGCGCGTCGGCGAACCCCGTCGCCTGCCACGCCCGCAGCGCCTCGACCTCGGCCGGCGTGTGGCTGACCACGCCGAGCAGCGCGCGGTGGCTCCACACGTCGTGCTCGTCCGGGGCGATGTTCAGGTCGCCCACCAGCACCGTGCGCCTGAAGCCCGGCGGCCGCGCGAACCAGCGCGTCGCCTCCGCCACGAAGTCCAGCTTGTGCGCGAACTTTGCGTTGGCGTCGCGGTCGGGGACGTCGCCGCCGGCGGGCACGTAGAAATCGTGCAGCTCCACGGGGCCGGAGGGGGCGTGCAGGGTGACGTGCAGGTGGCGGCAGTCGCCGCGCCCGCACCAGTCCGGCGCGTCGAGGCGCTGCGTGAGCGGGATGCGCGAGAGCACCGCCACGCCGTTGTAGCCCTTCATGCCGCGACGCGCGACGTGCGGGTAGCCCAGTTCGGCCGGCGCCGCATCGGGGAACAGCGGGTCGGGGACCTTGGTCTCCTGCAGGCAGATCACGTCGGGGTCGAGCGAGGCGATCAGCCGCTGCAGCAGGGGCAGGCGCAGGCGGAGCGAGTTGATGTTCCAGGTGACGATGCGCATGGGCGGGCTCGGTCGCAGGCGGCGGGGGCGTTGGCAAGGGGCGGGGCGCCTGGACATTCTGCCGCCGTTGTGTCGGCGTGGTGCTTCGGGTCGATCGGCAAGGCAGGCAAGGTTGAGGCTCTGCCTCAAACTCCGCCAAAGGCTCGCCTTTGGAATCCACTACCTAAGTAAAGCCGGTTCAGGGGGGCTTCCCCCCTGGCGGGTCTGGGCAGAGCCCAGCCTTGCCTGCTGACGTCTCGGTGCTCCGGGCTTGCGCCTTGACCGCGCCGTGCGAAGCCGATCAGTAGCGGTGAACACGGGAGTACACGATGCGGGCATCGAGTCTGGTCGGGGCCGCGGCCCTGCTGGGGCTGGTGGCGGCGGCCCCCGCGCCGCGGCGCGCGCACAAGGTCGCTGCACCCGTTGGCACGGTGGTGCTGAGCGCGCGCCCCGGCTCGGCCGAGGACCAGACCGCGCGCGCGCTCACCGCGCGCGACGTCGCGGCGTCGAACAGCAAGCGCGAGCCGCCGCTGGTGCTGGTCGGCAGCGCGCGCCTGGCCGGGCCGCGCGCGCCGGCGGCGCTGTTCGTGCAGCTCCAGTCGGCGGACCTGTGCGGCTCTGCAGGGTGCTCGACGTCGGTGTACGTCAACGCGCCGGGCGGCTGGCGGCGCGTGCTCGACAGCGTGAGCGGGCCGATCCGCGTGGGCGCGCAGAGCCACGGGGGCATGGCCGACCTGCTGGTGGACGGCGACGACCGATGGGTGTGGGACGGGCAAAGCTACGCCGACACCGTGGCGGCCCCGGCGCTGGACCTGCGCCGGTCGGTGGCGCAGCACCGGAAGGAGGTGGCGCGGCACCTGAAGTAGAGAGGCCAGGGCTCTGCCCTGGACCCGCCAGGGGCAGCGCCCCTGGACCGGCGCATGTAAGGAAAGACGAAGGGAGCCCCCGGCCCAACCCCAGGTTTCCAAAGGCGAGCCTTTGGCGGGGTCCCCGCTTCCAAGCATTGGGGGCAGAACCCCTGGCCTTGCCTGCCTAGGCGTCCGCCCCGTTGACCAGTTGCACCAGGGTGAACAGCCCGAGCGGCGGCACCGCCGACACCCTGGCCCGACCGCGCTCCTCGGCCGACATCAGGGCCGCCATCGAGAAATCCGGGTGCCAGCCCAGGGCGTGCGACGCCGGCGCCAGCGCCTTTTCCATCCACCAGCGCGGCCCGCGTTCCGCGGCGAAGTGGTTGACGAACAGCATGTGCCCGCCCGGCCGCACCACGCGCCGCATCTCCGCCATCAGCAGCCGGGGGTGGGGCACCACGGAGGCCACGAACATCGCCACCGCGATGTCGAACGAGGCGGCGGGCAGCCCGGTGTCCTCCGCGTCGCCCTCGATGAGCTGCTCGACGTTGGCGAGGCGCTCCTCGGCGACCCGGGCGCGGGCGCGGTCCAGCATGGCGCCGGACAGGTCGATGCCGGTGATGCGCTTGGCGCTGGCGTAGTGCGGCAGGGCGAGGCCGGTGCCGACGCCGACCTCGAGCACCCGCGTGCCGGCGAGCGCGTTGACCGCGGCCACCGCCTGGCGCCGGCCGTGGGCGGAGACGCCGCCGAACGCCCGGTCGTACACGCCGGCCCAGCGGCGGTAGGCGGCGCGCACGTCGTCGGCGTCGAGCGCCTTGTGCGGCGTCAGGCGCGGCCCGAGCGGCGGGCGCAGGCCCGGAGGTCTCAGGCGGGGGGGCGTGGAGCTGGCTTGTGTCACTCTTGGGTCGCTCGTCTGCAGGACGGGCCTGCGTAGATGCACCCACGCCGGCAATCAAGGGTACGCGACGCGGTGGCACCCCTGCGCCTGGGGCCGCGGCGGCTTGACGCCGGCCGCGCGCTGCCACACCTCGGCGGCATGGACACCCATCGCCGCCGCCACCTCCGGTCCCGTTCCGCCGCATTCCGGCCCGTGTGGCGGGGCCTTGCTGCCGCGGCGGCGCTGTTCGCGGGCGGCGTCGCGCCCGGTGTGGCCGCCGCGGCACAGGACCGGCCATTGTTGCGGCCGGCCCATGACGTCACCGTGAGCTACGACGTGGACGCGCCCCAGGTGCCGGTGCGCCAGGTGCGCGCGATGATCGCCGCCGACCTGCGCCGCGCCAGGATCGACAGCGGCGACTCGACCTCGCTGCTGCTCGACCCGGTCTCCGGGCAGGGCGTGCTGGTGCTGAACGGCCTGCACATGTACTCGCCTCTGCCTGGGCGCGGGCGCGGCCTGCAGGAGTACCTGCTCGACCCGGGGATGCAGTTCACCCGCGCCGGCAGCGCCACCGTGGCCGGCCTGCCCTGCACCGAGTGGCGGGTGCGCTCTCCGCGCGGCGCAGGCACCGGCTGCGTCACGGCGGACGGCGTGCTGCTGCGCTTCTCCGGCACCGACTCGCGCGGGCGGCAGGGCTCGCTGGTCGCGACCGAGGTGCACTACGGGGCGCTGGCGCCGTCGCTGTTCGTGCCGCCCGCGGACTTCCACCAGATGACCCTGCCGGATTTCGGCGGCGGGCAGTGACGCCAGGGGCTCAATGGTGCGACCTGCAAGGCAAGCAAGGCTGGGCTCTGCCCAGACCCGCCAGGGGGGAGGCCCCCCCTGGACCGGCTTTACTGAAGTAATGGATTCCAAAGGCCTGCCTTTGGCGGAGTTTGAGGCAGAGCCTCAACCTTGCTTGCCCTACCGGCCAATCCAGAGGGACGCCGTCGCAGGGCTGCTGGCGGCGGCGCTGTGCCTCGCGGCGGCGGGCGTGCGGGCCGAGGACCGGCCGATGCTGATCCCGACTCGCGACGTCGACGTGGTGTACCGCATGGCGGCGCCTCCCGGTGCCGCGGCCCAGCCCGGCCCGACGCAGCGCCTGCGCTGGCGGGTGGCGGAGCGGCGGCTGCGCGTGGATCCGCCCGGTGAGGGCGTGTTCATGATCGTCGACTACGCTGCGCGGCGGATGCAGATGGTGCAGATCGGCCCGCGCGAGGTGATCGACATGCCGACCCCGCCCGGCCTCGGCGACGCAGCACCCTCCGGCGCGCGGTTCGAGCGCCTGGGCGAGGACACGGTGGCGGTAACCTCCTGCACGGAGTGGCGAACCACCGACATGCAGGGCAGCGCCACCACGGTCTGCCTGACACGGGACGGCGTGCTGCTGCGCGTCGCCGCACAGGGGCGGGTGATGATCGAGGCCACCAGGGTGCGCTACGAGCCGCAGGACAGGGTGCTGTTCCAGGTCCCCGAAGGCTACCGCCACGTCGCTGCGCCGGGTGGCGCGCCCGCGCCGCAGGGAGGCGGCCGGTGAGCGCGCACGCCCCGGCGACGCAGGGCGCCTCCGCGTCGTCGCGGGGCGCCGGTCGCGCGCGGCCGGTCGCGGCCAAGGGCGGGGCAGGGCGGCCCTGGACCGACCGCGGCGGGCGGTTCTCGCCGTTCAAGGCGGCGGTGTTCGCGCTGCTGTTCGCGCCGGCGCTGTGGCTTGCGGCGTCGTGGTGGCTGGATGCGCTGGGGGTGCGGCCGGTGAAGGCGCTGGTGCTGGGCGCGGGGCTGTGGGCGTGCCGGCTGCTTCTGCTGTCGCTGCTGATCAGCCCGGCGCAGGTGCTGGCAGCGTGGCCGGGCGTGCTCGCAGTGCGGCGCATGGTGGGCGTGGCGGCGGCGCTGTACGCAGGGACGCACCTGGTGCTGTACGTCGTGCAGGAGGACTGGCACCTGGGGTACGTGGCGCTGGAGATCGTGCGCAGGTTCTACCTGACGATCGGTTTCGTGGCGCTGTGCGGCCTGGCGGCGCTGGCGGCCAGCTCGACCAACGACGCGATGCGCCGCATGGGGCGGAACTGGAAGCGGCTGCACCGCCTGACCTACCCGCTGGCCGGGCTGGCGCTGTTCCACTTCTTCCTGCAGTCCAAGGCCGATGTCGGGCAGGCGGTGCTCTACGCCGGAGTGTTCGCGTGGGCGATGCTGTGGCGCGCGCTGCCGGCCGGGCGCGACCGCAGCCTCGCGGTGCTGCCGTTGCTGGCGCTGGCCGCGTGCGCGGTGACGGCGGCGCTGGAATACGCGTGGTACGCCCTGGCGACGCACATCCCGCCGGCGCGGGTGGTCGGCGCGGAGCTGGCGCTGGAGTTCGGGCCGCATGCGGCGGGGCAGGTGCTGATGCTGGGGCTGGTGGCGGCGCTGGCGGCGGCGCTGCGTCGTGTGGCGCTGCGCGAGGCGAGGCCGGCGGCGCTGGACCCGGTGCTGTACGCCGGCGGCGCGGTGGTGGCGCTGGCGCTGGTGTGGACGCTGGGGCTGAGCGGCGACGCCGTGCCCGACTCGCTGGCGGCGTGGGTGGTGGCGCTGGCGTGGGTGGGGCTGGGGGTGCTGCTCGGGGTGGCGCGGGCGGGGCTGCGCGGGACGTGGCAGGCGCGGGCGGCGGACGGGGTGTGGCTGCTGTGCCTGCTGTACCCGGTCTACACCGCGGGGCTGGACAGCCGCGCGCTGGGGCTGGCCGGAGACGCGGCGATCGCGGGGGCGGCGCTGGCGCTGGCGCTGGCGAGCTGGCGGGTGTGGCGGCCGGCGGCGGTGCTGGCGCTGCCGCTGCTGGCGTGGGCGGGCTGCGTGGCGCGGCTGACCGTGGGGTGAGGGCGGGGCCGGCAAGCAAGGAAGGTTGAGGCTCTGCCTCAAACTCCGCCAAAGGCTCGCCTTTGGAATCCACTCCTTAAGAGAAGCCGGTCCAGGGGGGGGCCTCCCCCCTGGCGGGTCTGGGCAGAGCCCAGCCTTGCTTGCTGCCTCGCCTTCCGGGGGCTTGCACTCCAGGGCTGCGCGGAGGTTTGTCTATTGTTCGCGAAAGCGTGTTCGTGGGGCGGGTCCTTGCCCCGGTTTCGCCATGCTGGGCGTCCATATTCCCTCTCTCGGCGGCAGGTTGTGCCGCGGCGAATGAGGATGAGCGACATGGTTCGCGCTTCGCGTCTTCTGCTGATTGCCCCAGTGCTGGCTGGCATGGCGCTCGCGCCGGCTGCGCAGGCGCAGTATCGCGGCGGTTACGGTGGCTACGGCGGGTTCCACGGTGGCTACGGCGGCTACCATGGCGGGTACGGCCACGGGTATGGCGGCCGCTACTACGGCGGGCGCGGCTACGGGCGGGGCTTCGGCTTCGGGCCGGGCATCGTCGCCGGGGCGCTGCTCGGCATCGCCGGGGGCGCCGCGCTCGGCTACGCGGTGGCGCCGCCACCCGTGTACTACGCGCCGCCGCCGGTCGTGTATGCGCCGCCTCCCGTCTACTACGCGGCGCCTCAGGGCTACTACCCGGGTTACTGACCCTCGCGGGCGGCAGGCGCGACATGGGCCTGCCGCGCGGTGTCGTCGCGCGGGTTGGCGTTCAGACGAGTTTGGCGGCCGCCGCGGCGACCTCGGCGGCGTGGCCGTCTACCTTCACCGCAGGCCACGCCCGCGCGATGGTGCCGTCGCGGTCCACCAGGAACGTCGCCCGCACCATTCCCATGTACGTCTTGCCGTACATCGATTTCTCCCCCCATACGCCGTAGGCCTCGGCCAGTCCCCCGGGGTCCGACGCGAGAGGGAAGGTCAGGCCGTGGCGGGCGGCAAACTTCTCGATCGGCGGCATCGGGTCACGCGACACCCCGATCACATCGATGCCGATGTGGCCAAGCTGCGGCAGCGCCTCCTGGAACGCGCAGGCCTCCGTGGTGCAGCCGGGCGTGTCCGCTTTTGGGTAGAAGTACAGCACGTAGGGTCGGCCCGAGAGCGCAGCCGAACTTACGGTGCGCCCGCCGCTCGCCGCCATCTCGAACGGCGGCGCCGTGTCGCCCTGCATCAGCGTCATCGAGGAATCTCCTGCGTGCCCGGAGCGGCAGGATGGCGGCAAACGCCGGAGGTCTCCACCCCCCGTGACGTGCGAAAGCAAGCAAGGCTGGGCTCTGCCCAGACCCGCCAGGGGCGAGCCGCCCCTGAACCGGCTTTACTGAAACAAGTGGATTCCAAAGGCGAGCCTTTGGCGGAGTTTGAGGCAGAGCCTCAACCTTGCCTGCTTCGCCGCCGCAGCCCTTACGGCACGACCGCTCCCACCCTGCGGGTGAACACCGCGCGCACCGCCTCGCCCAGGGCCGCGAGGGCCGCCACGAGCGCGCGCTCCGGGTCCTCGTCCGCGTCGGGGATCTGAAGCGCCGCCACCAGCAGCGACAGCGCGGGCGCCGGCAAGGTGTCGGGCAGCCTCGCGCCCACCGCGATGCGCAGCAGGCCCTGCACGGCGCGCCAGGCGAGGTCGGCCCGCACCAGGGTCGCGACGTCGCCGTCGTCGAGCACGCCCGCCACGGCCAGAGCGCGCAGGGCATCGGTGGTGTTGGGCCGGCACACCGCGGGGTGGCAAGCAGCGTGGGCGAGCTGCAGCGCCTGGGCCACGAACTCCACCTCCATCAGGCCGCCGCGCCGGTGCTTGACGTCCCACGGCCCGGACGGCGGCAGCTCGCGGGCCAGGCGGGCGCGCATCGCCGCCGCGTCAGCCAGCACGCCGGCGCCGGGCGGGAGGGCGTCGACGCCGGGCGAGGCTGCGGCAGGATGCGGCGCGGTGGCGAGGGCGGCGCGGATCGCGGCCTCGACCTCGGTGCGCAGCGCGGGCGGGCCGGCGACCACGCGGGCGCGGGTCAGCGCCATGCGCTCCCAGGTCCAGGCGTCGGCCGCGTGGTAGCGGCGGAAGCCGGCGAGCGAGACGGCGACGGGTCCCTTGTTGCCCGACGGGCGCAGCCGCATGTCGACGGCGTACAGCGGACCCTCCCGGCCGGGCGAGGTCAGCGCCGCCACCAGGGCGTGGGCGGCGCGGATGTAGTACTGGCTGACCGGGACGCGACGGGCGGAGGCGGGCGCGCCCTCGCCGTCCGGGCCGTCGCTGTCGGTCACCGCGTCGGGGTGGTGATAGATCAGCATCAGGTCGAGGTCGGAGCCGGCCATCATCTCGCGCCCGCCGGCCTTGCCGAGGGCGACCACCGCCATGCCGCCGCCGGGCACGCTGCCGTAGCGGCGGCGGTGCTCGGCGAGCACGCGCGGCAGCATCGCGTCGAGCACGGCGTCGGCGAGCAGGGAGCGGGCCAGGCCGGCGCGGTCCGGGTCGAGGCGGCCCTCCAGTTGGGCGCAGCTCAGGCGGAACTCCTCGCCGCGCAGGAAGCGCTGGGCCACGCCCAGGCCAGCGTCGAGCGTGTCGGCGTCGCGCAGTTGCAGGGCGAGAGAGCGGGCGGGGTCGGGGTCGATGTCGTCGGGGCGGAGCAGGCCCTCGATCGCCGACGGCACCGCCTCCAGGTGGTCGGCGAGCGAGGGGGCGGCGCCGAGCACAGTGGCCACCCGGTCGAGCAGCGCCGGGTTGCGCTCGAACAGGGACAGGAGCTGCACCCCGGCCGGCAGGGCGCAGAGCAGGGCATCGAAGCGGGCGAGCAGGCGGTCGATCGACGGGCCGCCCGGGGTGCCGCCTGGGGCGCCTGGCGCGTGCGGGCCGGCGGCGTGCGGGCTGGCGTGCGGGCCGGCGGGCGCGCGGGCGAGGCTGTCGCGCAAGGCGGCGAGCAGGGCGGGGGTGAGCCCGGCCACCAGCGCGCGGGCCCGCTCGGAGCGCAGGGCGCGCGGCCGGCCGGCGCGCCAGCCGCGCAGGGTCGCCACCGCGGCGTCCGGGCGCTCGAAGCCGAGCGCGGACAGGGTGGCGAGCGTGGCCGGGGAGAACGCCTCCGCGCCGTCGCCGATGTCGAGCGCCGCCAGGTCGGGGTCGGGCGCCCTCGGAACGGGCACTCCCACGCCGGGCGCGTCGCGTGCCGGCGCCGCGGCGCGGTCGTCCGGGCGGCGGGCGCCGCCGTGCCGGATCGCGTCGGGGCGTGCTGCGTCTGCCGGCGCGGGGATGCAGGGCCGTGGGGCGGGTGGCGCGGTCAGGGCGTCGAACGCGGCGTGCACCGCGCGCAGCCGGGCGAGCAGGGCGTGGGCCAGCGCCGCGCCGTCGGCGAAGTCGAGGAAGGCGGCAAAGGCGTCGAGGCCGGCGCGCGTGGCCGGCAGGCTGTGGGTCTGGCGGTCGGCGACCATCTGCAGGCGGTGCTCCGCCTGGCGCAGGACGCGGTAGGCCTCGTCCAGGGTGTCGGCGATGGCGGGCGCGATGTGGCCGGCGGCGGCGAGCAGGTGCAGGGCGGGCACGGTGCGCGGCTCGCGCAGCAGCGGGTTGCGCCCGCCCCAGACGAGCTGGAGGGTCTGCGCCAGGAACTCGATCTCGCGGATGCCGCCCTGGCCGAGCTTGAGGTCGTGTCCGAGCAGCAGCGCCACGTCGTCGTCGGCGCCCCCGGCCGCGCCCGGCCCCGTGCTTCCAGTGGCGGTGCTCCCGGCGGCGGGCCTCCCGACAGCGGGGAGGAGGGCGGGCGCGTCGGGGCGCTGGTGGCGGTCGATGCGGCGCTTCATGCCGGCGATGTCGGCGATCGCCGCGAAATCGAGGTGGCGGCGCCAGACGAAAGGGCGGATCGCGTCGAGGAAGGCCCGGCCCAGGGCGAGGTCGCCGGCCACCGGGCGGGCCTTGATCATCGCGGCGCGCTCCCAGTTCTGGCCCATGCCCTCGTAGTAGCGCAGCGCCGCGGGCAGCGAGATCGCGGGCGGCGTGGCGCCGGGGTCGGGGCGCAGGCGCAGGTCGACGCGGAACACCGTGCCGCCGTCCTCGCGCGTCGCCATCAGCGTCACCAGGCCGCGCGCGAGGCGGGTGAACACTGCGCCGAGGTCGATGGGCCGCCCGCCTCCGGCCTGCCCACGGCGGGCTGGCGGCGCGCGGCGCGCGGCGTCGTGGTAGGGGTGGGCCGCCGGGTCGTAGAGCAGCACGAGGTCCACATCGCTCGAATAGTTCAGTTCGCGGGCGCCCAGCTTGCCCATGCCGAGCACCACGAAGCCGCTGCCGGGGCCGAGGTCGCGGGCGCGGGCGGTGGACTGCGGTGCGAACGGCTGCAACGCGGACGGGCCGGGCGGGGCCGCCTGCGGGTCAGCGGCGTGTGGCGCGTCGGGATGGGGCGCGGCGCCGCGACGGGGCGTGGCGCGGCGGGGCAGACGCAGGCCGTCGGCGCGGGCGGCGTGCAGGAGGTGCGACACCGCGAGGCTGAGCGTGGCGTCGGCGAGGTTGGACAGCGCGCCGGTCACCTGCTCCAGGGTCCACAGGCCGCCGAGGTCGGCGAGGGCGGTGGCGAGTGCCACGTGGCGCTTGGCGGCGCGCAGGGCGGCGGCGATCGCGGGGCGCTCCGCCGTGCAGGGCGTCCTGGCGAGGGTGGCCATTGCCCGGTGCCGCACCGCGTCCGGGCCGAGCCGCACCAGGCGGCGTACGCAGTCGGGATCGCGCAGCGCCAGCCCGGCGAGGTAGGGGCTGTTGCCGCCGAGGCAGGCCAGCATGGCGCGCGGGGCGGGGCTGGCGGCGGTGCGGGCCTCGGCAAGGCCCAGCGCCGTGAACTCCGAGAGCAGGCGGGCGGCGGCGTGCGGGTCGGCGGGTGGCGGCCAGTGGCCGGGCAGGGCGAAGGCCATGGCGCAGGCTCGGCGCGGTGAGCGGCCGGGGTCAAGCGCCGCCGGAGCCCGGGCCGCCGGACGCCCTCCCCGGCTCCGTGCCCCCCGCCGCCCGATGGGTGCCGCCGGCCCCAACGAAAGCCGGTCCAGGGGCGGCTCGCCCCTGGCGGGTCCAGGGCAGAGCCCTGCCCTTCCTTCGGCTGATTTTTTCGCTGGAGGCGGATCGGGACGGCCCCTGGCGCGCGGCGTGGCGCAGCGCGGGGCGGACGCTGCGGGCGGGGGTGCTCGCGGGGTTGGGCGCGGCGCTGCTGCTGCTGGGGGGTGCGGGCGGGCTGGCGTGGCGGCTGTCGCGGGGGCCGGTGGCGCTGGACTGGCTGGCGCCGCGGGTGGAGGCGGCGGCGCGGGCGCGGGGGGTGTCGCTGTCGCTGGCGGGGCTGGCGCTGGGGTGGTCGGGGTTCCGCGACCCGGGGGCGCCGCTGCGGGTGGTGCTGCGTGGCGTGCGGGTCGGGCCGCCGGATCGGCCGGTGGTTGCGGCGGAGCGGGTGGATGCGGGCCTGTCCCTGGCGGCGCTGGCGGGCGGGCGGGTGGAGCCAAGCGGGGTGGCGATCGAGGGCGCGCGGGTGGAGCTGGTGCGCGAGACGGACGGGCTGCACCTCGCGGACGGCACGGCGCTGCCGGGGCTGGCGGATGCGGGCGCGGGCGCGGGGACGCCGCGATGGCTGGCCGGGCTGAACGAGTTGCTGGCGACGGACACGCGGGTCTCGCTCGTGGACCGGCCGTCGGGCGTGACCTGGGCGGGGGCGGCGCCGCGGATCGCGGTGCGGCGCGAGGGTGGGAGGCTGGTCGGCGACGCGGGCGTGACCCTGTCGGCGCGGGGAGTGGCAGAGGGCGCGGCGGCCGGGATGAGCGACGGGCTGCTGGTGTCGCTGCGGCCCGATCCGGGGCAGGCGGGGTGGAGCGTGCTGCGCGCGCATCTGGACCCGTTCGTCCCTGCGGCGCTGGGACGGCTGGCGCCGGGGCTGCCGCAGGGCGTCGGCGCGGCGCTGGCGGCGCTGGACGCGCCGGCGACGCTGGACGCGGGGGCGGCGCTCGATGCGGGGCTGTCGCCGCGCCATTACGGGGCGACGCTCGCGGCGGGGGCGGGGCGGGTGGCGGCGGGCGGAGCGATGCTCGGGCTGGCGGGGCTGTCGCTGCGCGGCGAGGGCACCCCGGAGGCGGCGACGCTGACCCTGGAGCGGTTGGCGATGGCGGCGCCGGCGGGCGCGCGGGAAGCGCCGCCGACGTTCGCGGGCACCGCGACGCTGCGGCGCGACCCGGGCGACAGCGGGGGCGACAGCGGGGGCGGCGACAGCGGGAGCGGGGTGTTGGCCCAGATCTCGCTCGGCGTCGACCACGTGGCGTTTGCGGAGCTGGCCGACTACTGGCCGGCGGGGATCGCGCGCGACGTCCAGGCCTGGGTGACGCGCAACATCACCGCCGGCACGGCGCATGACGGGCATGTCGAGCTGACGCTGCGCGCGGCGGCGGATGGCTCGGACGCGCGGCTGGTGGCGGCCTCGGGCGAGCTTCTCGGCGACGACGCGACGCTGCACTGGCTGCGGCCGGTGCCGCCGCTGGAGCACATGCAGGCCCGCCTGGTGCTGGAAGGGCCGGACGCGCTGAGCGTGGCGACCCAGGGTGGCAGCGAGGCGGGGAACGGCGTGGCGGGCGGACCCGAGGCGGGTGGACCGAAGGCGGCCGGCGGCGCGGCGGGGGACGGCGTGCACCTCGGCGCGGGGATGGTGCGGATCACCGGGCTCTCGGCGAGGGACCAGGTGGCGACGATCGGGGTGGATCTCGGCGGCGACGCGGCGGCGCTGGTGCGGCTGCTGTCGCACCCGCGGCTGCATCTGCTCTCGAAGCACCCGCCGGGGTTCACCGCGCCGCGCGGGCGGTTCGAGAGCCGGCTGGCGCTGACGATCCCGCTGGAGAGCGGCCTCGACGCCGACCGGATCGGGGTGCGCTCGCACACGCACCTGGCGGCGGTGCACCTGGGCGCGGTGGCGGCGGGGCAGAGCCTGGACGACGGGGTGCTCGACCTGGACGTCACCGCACAGGGGCTGGCGGCGCGGGGCACCGGCACTGTGGCGCGCATCCCCGTGCGCCTGACGCTCGACATGGATTTTCGCGCGGGCGGCCCGGCGCAGGTGGTGCAGCGCGCCACGCTGCGGGGCGAGGGCGACGCGGCGCGGCTCGGCGCGGCGGGGGTCGACCTCGCGGGCGTGGTCGAGGGGCCGGTGGGGCTGAGTGCAAACTACGCCGAGCGCCGGAACGGCAGGGCCACGGTGGCGGTGGCGGCGGACCTGTCGGCGGCGGCGCTCGCGGTGCCGCTGGGCTGGAGCAAGCCGGCGGGGCCGCCTGCCGAGGCGCGCGGGGTGCTGCTGCTCGACCACGGCCGTCTGCGCGGCGTGGAGTCGCTGCGCGCCACCGCGCCGGGGCTGGCGTTGCGCGGCCGTGCGGAGGGCGGGGACGGGCGGGTCAGTGTGCTGCGGATCGAGCACGCGGCGATCGGGCGCACCGAGGCCAGCGGCACGGTGAGCTTCCCGCAGCGGCCGGGCGGCGCGGTGCGGGCGAGCGTCAGCGGCGCGGTGCTGGACCTGTCGGCGCGGTTCGGCGTCGGGACGGCGGGCGGGGACGCGACCCCGCGAGCCGAAGGGTCGCCAGCTTCGTCGGGTGAGGCGGGGGGCGACGCGGGCGCGCATGAGGCGCGGGCGGGGTCGGCGGGCATGACCATGACAGGGCAGGCGGGGACAGGGCAGGCGGGAACAGGGCGGGCGGGGACGCCCTGGGTGCTCGACGCGCGGTTCGACCGGGTTCTGCTGGCGCGGGGGCGCTCGATCGCGCCGGTGGCGGTGCATGTGGAGGATGACGGGCGCAGGATCGACGCGGCGCAGGTCCGCGCCGGCGGCGGGGCTGGTTCGGTGCTGCTGACGGTGGCGGCGCAGCCCGCGCCGGGCCGGGCGGCGGTGGACGCGCCGCGCCACGTCGAGGTGCAGGCGGCGGATGCAGGGGCGCTGCTGTCGTCGCTGGATGTGACCGACGCGGTGCGGGGCGGGCGGCTGAACCTGGCCGGCACGCTGGAAGGCAGGTCGGGGCGGGCCGACGGCACGCTGCGGGTGGACGACCTTAACGTGACGGACGCGCCGGCTGTGGGGCGCCTGCTGCAGGCGGTCACCGTGTACGGCATCGTCGACCTGCTGCATGGGCCGGGGCTGCACCTCGGCCGCGTCGAGCTGCCGTTCCGCGTGGCGGACCATGTGGTCACGCTGCACGACGCGCGGGCCACCAGCGCGTCGCTGGGGGCGACGGCGTCGGGGCAGGTGGATCTTGCGGCGCGCAGCGTGGATCTGTCGGGCACCGTGGTGCCGGCGTATTTTTTCAACCAGCTCCCGGGGCGGCTGCCGCTGGTGGGGCGGCTGTTCAGCCCGGAGCCGGGAGGCGGGGTGTTCGCGGTGACCTACACGGTGAAGGGACCGCTGGACGAGCCGAAAGTGAGCGTGAACCCGATGGCGGCGCTGGCGCCGGGATTCGTGCGGCGGCTGCTCGGGCTGCCGTGAAGTAAGAAAGGTTGAGGCTCTGCCTCAAACTCCGCCAAAGGCAGGCCTTTGGAATCCATTTGTTTAAGTAAAGCCGGTCCAGGGGCGGCTCGCCCCTGGCAGGTCTGGGCGGAGCTGCCCAAAGGTTCCGACGACCCGCTTGGGTCGTTGGAATGGGCAGCGGAGGGAGAGCCCAGCCTTGCTTCCTTCCTTCCGCGGCGCTGGGATGCCCGTCCTGTTCAAGGGAGGCGACGATGGTCGGTGCGGTGCCGCGGGCGCTGCTGTTCGACGTGTTCGGCACGGTGGTGAACTGGCGCTCCAGCCTGGTCCGCCACCTGTCCGCGTTCGGGCTGGAGCGGGGGATCGAGGCGGACTGGGTCAGCCTGGTGGATGCGTGGCGGGGCGCGTACCAGCCGTCTATGGACCGTGTCCGGCGGGGCGAGCTGGCGTGGACCGTTCTCGACGACCTGCACCGCTCCAGCTTGGCGGCGCTGTGCGACGAGCGCGGCCTGGGGCTGGACGGGGCGGCGCTGGACCGGATGGCGCTGCTGTGGCGCGACCTGGAGCCCTGGCCGGACTCGCGGCCGGGGCTGGCGCGTCTGAGGGCGCGGTTCACGGTGGCGCCGCTGTCGAACGGCAACGTGGCGCTGCTGGTGGCGATGGCGAAGCAGGCGGGGCTGGGGTGGGACATGGTGTTCGGGGCGGACCTGTTCGGGCACTACAAGCCGGACGCGGAGACGTACCTCGGGGCGTGCCGGCTGCTGCGGCTGGAGCCGGGGGAGGTGATGCTGTGCGCGGCGCACAACTCGGACCTGGCGGCAGCGCGGGCGCTGGGGCTGCGCACGGCGTTCATGGCGCGGCCGACGGAATACGGGCCGGCGCAGAGCAGGGACCTCGGGCCGGAGCAGGAGTGGGACGTGGTCGTCGGGAGCCTGGAGGCGCTGGCGGACCGGCTGGGAGCGTAGCGGCGGCGGCGGCCGCCAAGGCAAGGCTGGGTTCTGCCCAGACCCGCCAGGGGGGAAGCCCCCCCTGGACCGGCTTTACTTAAGGAAGGCCAGTCCAGGGGGGCTCCCCCTGGCGGGTCCCCGCTTTCGGACGTGGGGCAGAGCCCTGACCTTGCTTGCCTTGCAGGCCGCCGTCGCCGAAGGGTCTTCCTCTGGGCGGCGGCGGGCGCATATGACAGCCTGCCGGCGGCTTGCGAGGGGGCTTGAACCCCCGGTAGGCTCGGCCGCGCTACGAGTCGGGATTGCGCTCCGGCCCGCCCAGGCCCCCCTCCAACAGGGAGACCCGCATGTCCGCCCTGATGCAATCCACCTCCACTTCTGCGGCCAACCCGCTCGACGCCGTGGAGCAGATCATCGCCGCCAACGACTGGGCGTTCGACCGCCGCTCGGACTCCGAGATGGCGGCGGAGGCGCCCGGCAAGTGGTGCGACTACGGCCTGTACTTCTCGTGGTCGCGCGAGATCAGCGCCATGCACTTTACCTGCACCTTCGACCTCAAGGTGCCGGCACCCCGCCGCGGCGCGCTGTTCGAGCTGCTGGCGCTCGCCAACGAGCGGCTGTGGATCGGGCACTTCGGCATGGACAGCGACGACGGGATGCCGCTGTTCCGCCACGCGATGCTGCTGCGCGGCGCGCAGGGAGCGTCGGCGGAGAGCCTGGAGGACATGGTCGACATCGCGATCACCGAGTGCGAGCGGTTCTACCCGGCGTTCCAGTTCGTGCTGTGGGGCGGCAAGAGCCCGGCGGAGGCGATGGCGGCGGCGATGCTGGAGTGCGTGGGCGAGGCGTAGGACGCTGGCCCTGCACGACGTGATCCCGCCGCTGCTGCTGGTGGGGTGCGGGCAGATGGGCGGGGCGATGCTCGCCGGGTGGCGCGAGCAGGCGATGTCGCCTTCGGTGGTGGTCGATCCCGGCGTGCGGGACGCGGGTGGGTTCGGAGAGCACCGCTTCGTCACGGCGGTAAGCGACGTGCCGGAGGGGTTCCGGCCGGCGCTGGTGGTGCTCGCGGTCAAGCCGCAGAGGGCGGCGGAGGTGGTTCCGGCGCTGGCGCGGTTCGGCGCGGCGACGGTGCTCTCGGTGATGGCGGGCTGGACGGTGGCGGGGTTGGAGGGCTTGCTGGGCCACGACAGGGTGGTCCGGGCGATGCCGAACACGCCGGTGGCGATCCGGCAAGGCATGAGCGTGGCGTTCGCGGGCGCAGGCGTTGGCGAGGAAACGCGGGCGCTGTGCGACCGGCTGCTGCGCGCGGTGGGCGCAGTGGCATGGGTGGATGAGGAGCGGATGCTCGACGCGGTCACGGCGATCTCGGGGGGCGGGCCGGCCTACGTGTTCCTGCTGGCCGAGCTGCTGGAGCGGGAGGGCGTGGCGCAGGGGCTGCCGCCGGCGCTGGCGCGCGAGCTGGCGCGGCGCACCGTGTCGGGGTCGGGCGCGCTGCTGGCGGCGCGCGAGGAGGATGCGGCGGCGCTGCGCCAGGCGGTGACCAGCCCGCGCGGCACCACGGAGCGGGCGCTGGCGGTGCTGATGGCCGAGGCGGCATGGCCGGCGCTGGTGCGAGAGGCGGTGGCGGCGGCGGTCGCGCGGGCGCGCGAGTTGGCGGCGGGGTGACGCCGAGGGGGCGGCGAAGCAAGGTTGAGGCTCTGCCTCAAACTCCGCCAAAGGCTCGCCTTTGGAATCCACTCCTTAAGTAAAGCCGGTCCAGGGGCGGCTCGCCCCTGGCGGGTCTGGGCAGAGCCCAGCCTTGCTTTCTGGCGGCTTTGAAACAGGATTTGCGTTCCCATGTCTCCTCCATGACCAAGCACAAGACACGCCGGGCCGAGCCGGAGATGCCTGACCTGGACGACCGGGCGTTCGACGTCGCCCTGGTCGGCGCGGCGTTCGACATGGCCGAGGCGTCGGGCTGGGAGCGCGTCAGCGTGGCCGGGGCGGCGCGCCTGGCGGGGCTGAAGCTGGACCGGGCGCGGGCGCGCTTCCCGGGGCGCGGCGCGGTCCTGCTGCGCTTCGGCAGCCTGGCGGACCAGGCGGCGCTGGTGGCGGTCGGCAGCGACATGGCGCCACGCGAGGTGCTGTTCGACCTGCTGATGGCGCGCTTCGACGTGCTGCAGCAGCATCGCGGCGGCGTGCTGGCGCTGCTGCGTGCGCTGGTGCTGCGACCGGGAGCCTCGCTGCTGCTGGCGGCGGCGACGCGAGACAGCATGCGCTGGATGCTGGAGGCGGCCGGGGTGCCGGTGGGCGGCGTGGTCGGGCGGCTGCGCGTGGACGGGCTGACCGCGGCCTGGTTCTACGTGCTGCGTGCCTGGACCCGTGACGAGAGCGCCGACCTGACCGCGACGATGGCGGCGCTGGACCGGGCGCTGTCGCGGGCGATGCAGGCCGAGGCGCTGGTCGGGCGCGGCGACGACGGCCTGGAAGGCGTCATCGACGTCGACGACGACCCGCTGCCGCCCGGGATGGTGCAGGACCTCCCGGCGCTGCCGGAGGTGCCGCCGGCGGACCTGCCCGAGGGGTAAGGACAAGGAAGAAAGCAAGGCTGGGCTTTGCCCAGACCCGCCAGGGGCGAGCCGCCCCTGGATCGGCTTTTCTTAAGTAGTGGATTCCAAAGGCGAGCCTTTGGCGGAGTTTGAGGCAGAGCCTCAACCTTACTTCCTTTCGGTCGGCCGCCTGGCGTGTTGCTCCCGCAATGGCTTGCGGGTCAGAGTGTGCCACGGCCGCTGTGGCCGGCGCGCGGGCGTGGTTCGGCCCGACCTGCGCGTGCACCAGGAGGACCAAGCATGTCGGACAAGATGCCCAACCCCGCGAGCCCCGCCGCCGACGCCGCACGGGTTGGCCAGGACGGCGCGCGGGCGATCTCAGGCGCGATCTCGGATTTCGGGCGTATCGCGGCGGAGGCGCAGTCCAAGGCGCTCGCCGAGATGAACCGCATGTTCTCGCAGATGAAGGCGCCGGCGATGCCGGACATGACGGTGCTGATGACCGCGCACAAGCGCAACATGGAGACCCTGTCGGCGGCGAACCGGGTGGCGCTGGAGGGTGCGCAGACTGTGGCGCGGCGGCACATGGAGATCATGCAGCAGACGATGTCGGAGCTGAGCGACACGATGCGCCAGATCAGCACGCCGGACGCGCCGCAGGAAAAGGCGGCGCAGCAGGCCGAGCTGCTCAAGACGTCGTACGAGCGCGCGGTCGGCAACATGCGCGAGCTGAGTGAGCTGATCCAGCGCTCCAACAGCGAGGCGGTCGGGCTGCTGAACACCCGGTTCATGGAGGCCGTCGACGAGGTGAAGACAATCATGCAGCAGCAGGGCAAGCTAGGCGCGGCGTAGGCGCCGGCGGGGCTGACGCGGTCCGGGTGCTCCAGGGCCTCCCGGCCGGGTAGGAGGCCTTGGAGATTTGAGCAGCGGGGCTGCTCGCCTTGTGGTGGCCACCCGGGCTTGCGCAGCCGCAGGCAGGTAAGGCCGGGTCCTGCCCGCATATGGCGGGAAGCAAGCCCAGCGGAAACCAGTCTTCTTGAATGAGGCAGGTCCAGGGGCGCTAACCCCTGGCGGAGCTTGAGGCAGGGCCTCGGCTCTGCCTTTCCCGCTGCCTGCCTGTCAGGCCTGCCGCCCGGCCGCCGTGCTGATCCTTGTGTTCGCGCATGGCTTTGACGCCAGCAGGCGGCGCACAGCCGCCGAGGATGGACACTCGACGTAGCGCCAGGTGGGCCAGGCGAGCGCAACCGCCAGTCCAAAGGCCACGCAGAATACCGCCGGGAAGGTGGGCGTCACACCGGTATGGCGCAGCGCCGCCGCAATCGCGTCGCGGCTGTCAAGCGCGAACAGATGCAGCATGTAGAAGGAGTAGGAGCACAGTCCGAGCCGGTGCAGCGGCGTGCTCGACAGGACGAAGCGGATGGGGCCGGGGCCGCACGCGCCGGCGATCAGCGGAGCGTACAGGAGCACGATCACCCAGTCCGCGCCGTCCACCGGCGCGAGGCAGACGATCGCCGCAAGCGCCAGGACGGCGGCCAGGCCGCGATGGCGATCGAGCCAGGGCGGCATCGCCCGATGCAGCGCGCAAAGCTGCATGCCGAGGCAGAACTCCGCCACGCAGCGCAGCAGCGAGGCCGCCGACAGGTGGCTGGTGCGGTCCAGCGGGCCGAGCCGCGGCGCCGCGTCGCGCCACGCCGGGAGGTCCGGGTAAAGCGAAAGCAGGACTAGCAGGGCGACCGTGGCGGCGGCCCAGGCCAGCCGAACGCGGCGGGGTGCGCGGAATGCCGGGACGCACAGCAGGGGGAACAGCAGGTAGGCCATCGCCTCGGTGCTGATCGACCAGGCCGCGCCGTTGAAGCTCCCGGCCAGGCCCCAGTTCTGGATCATCAGGGCGTTGGCGATCTCGGCCGAGACGAGCGGCTGGTGCCAGAGCTGGCTCTCGAAGCCGCGCATGTGCAGTGTCGCGAACAGCAGCAGGGCCAGCGCCGTGGACGCGATGTAGAGCGGGTAGATCCGCGCCACGCGCCGGGCGAGGAAGCGGAGGTAGGCGGCGCGGGTGAAGGCTTGGCCGGTGATCTCGGCGTGGCTGAGGGCGATCACGAAGCCGCTCAGCACGAAGAACAGGTCCACGGTCAGGTAGCCGTGGCGGAAGGCGCGCTCGACCGCATCGACGTCGGAGACCGGCATGGCGTGGTAGAGCATGACCAGGGCCGCGGCGGCGCCGCGCAGCCCGGTCAGAGAATGGATTTCCCCTGTGGGCACGCCGGCGGACCCCGGCATTGGCCTGTCAGAAAGCAAGGCTGGGTTCTGCCCAGACCCGCCAGGGGCGAGCCGCCCCTGGACCGGCTTTGCTTGAGGGAAGCCGGTCCAGGGGGGCTCCCCTTGGCGGGTCCAGGGCAGAACCCTGGTCTTGCCTGCTCCGCTTCCTCACACCGGCAGCCGAATGCGTGCGCGCAGCCCCCCGAGCGGGCTGTCCTCCAGCACGATGTCGCCGCCGTGCGCGCGGACGATGTCGCGCGCGATGGTCAGGCCGAGGCCGGTGCCGCCGCCCTTGCCGCTCTGGAACGCGCGGAACACGTCCTCGCGCCGGTCCGGAGCCACGCCGGGCCCGTCGTCGTCCACGGTGACCAGCACGGCGCGGTCCAGCGGCAGTGCAGTGAGCGCGATGTGGCGGGCGTGGCGCCGCGCGTTGTCCACGAGGTTGGAGAACGCGCGGCGCAGCGCGTCGGGGCGCAGGGCGAGGCTGAGGCCGGCGGGCGCGTCGAGGCGGATGTCGGCGCCGGAGCGCCGCGCGCCGGCGCAGACCTCGTCGAGGAGCTGCGACAGGTCGACTAGGCGGGCTTGCTCGCTGCTCTCGCCGCGGGCAAAGGCGAGGTAGCCCTCGATCATGCGCTCCATCTCCTCCAGGTCTGCGGTCATGTCGGCCGCGTCCCCGGCGGGGATCGTCGGCTGCATCGCCAAAGCGAGGCGCAGCCGGGTGAGCGGCGTGCGCAGGTCGTGGCTCACGCCGGCCAGCATCTCGGTGCGCTGCGCGAGGAAGCGGCGGATGCGCTCCTGCATCCGGTTGAAGGCGGTGGCCGCGCGGCGCACCTCGACGGCGCCCTCGGGGCGGATCGGGCCCTGGTCGCGGCCCATGCCGAACGCCTCCGCGGCCTTGGCGAGGCGGCGGATGGCGCGGACCTGGTTGCGCATGAACAGCGCGGCGATTCCGTACAGCAGCCCTGCCGTGCCGGTCATCCACAGCACGAACACGTAGATCATGCTGGTGTAGAGGCGCTTGCGCGGCACTTGCATGTCGAGCACGCCGCCCTCGACCTGGATCTGCAGCAGCACGGACTGCGGGTCCGACGTCCAGTCCATCCGGAACGGACGGCGCAGCTTGGCGGCGAGGCTGGCGCCCAGCTCGTCGTCCATCGGGCCGAGCACGTTGACCCAGGCCTGCGGCGCCAGCGTCGCGCCTGGCCGCAGCGCCATGCCGATCTCGAACTCGTCGCGGGCCAGAGCGAGGGTGCGCTCGCGTGTCGCGTCGCTGCCGTCGCGGCCGAGCATCTCGGTGGTGAGCGCGACCTCGCCGGCGACCGCGGCCGCGAAGCGGCGCGAGATCAGGTCGAGGTGGCTGCCGTAGAAGATGAACAGGGTCACGCCCTGCACCAGCACCAGCGGCGCCAGGATGATGAGCAGCGAACGGCCCAGCAGGGTGCGCGGCAGCACGCGGCGCAGGGGGACGATCATGGCGGCAGGCAACCAAGGCTGGGCTCCCCCTCCGCTGCCCCTTCCAATGGCCCAAGCGGGCCATGGGAACCTTTGGGCAGCTCCGCCCAGACCCGCCAAAGGCTAAACCTTTGGAATGCTTCCCTTAAGTAATGGATTCCAAAGGCCTGACTTTGGCGGATGAGGCCCAGTGCTTGAAGGAGGGGCCTCAACCTTGCCTGCTTCCTCATGCCGCTCAGGGCCCCGGCTTGAGCACGTAGCCGCGCCCGCGGACGGTGTGCAGGAAGCGCGGCTCGCGCGGGTCGGCCTCCAGCTTGCGGCGCAGGCGGGTGACCTGGACGTCGACGGCGCGCTCGCCGGACTCGTCGCTGCCCAGGGCGGCGGCGATCTCCTCGCGCGAGAGCACCTGGCCGGGCGCGCGGGCCAGCGCCGCGAGCAGCGCCGACTCGCCGCCGGTGAGGTGGACCACGCCGTCCGGCCCGCTCAGCTCGGCGCGGGCGACGTCGAAGTCGAGCGGGCCGAAGCGCAGGCGCTCCGGAGGCTCCGGCGCCGCCGGGGCGGGCACGGTGCGGCGCAGCATGGCGCGCAGGCGGAGCAGCAGCTCGCGCGGGTCGAACGGCTTGCCGAGGTAGTCGTCGGCGCCGGCCTCGAAGCCCGCGACGCGGTCGTCCGGGCCGCCGCGCGCGGTGAGCAGTAGCACCGGCGGGCCGGCGCCGGCGCCGCGCAGCGACTGGGTAAGCGACAGGCCGGTCTCGCCGGGCATCATTACGTCGAGCACCAGCAAGTCGGGCTGCAGGAAAGCGAGCTTGGCGCGGGCGTCGGCGGCGTGGTCGGCGGTGGTGACGCGAAAGCCGTTCTCGGTAAGGTAGCGCGACAGGAGCGCACGCAGGCGCGCGTCGTCGTCGACCACCAGGACGTGGGCTTCCTCGCTCATGGGCGGCAGCGTAGCACGGGGGAGGCAGCAAGGAAGGTTGAGGCTCTGCCTCAAACTCAGCCAAAGGCTCGCCTTTGGAATCCATCACTTAAGTAAGGCCGGTCCAGGGGCGGCTCGCCCCTGGCGGGTCTGGGCGTAGCTGCCAAAGGTTCCGACGACCCCCTTGGGTCGTTGGAATGGCAGCGGAGGGAGAGCCCAGCCTTGCTTCCTGCCTCAGCCCCGCGGCGGTGTGCCGCGTTCGCTCGTGTCCAGGTAGGTGCGGGCGGAGGCGTCCATGATGCCGCGCATCACCCTGCGGAAGCCCTCCACCGCAGGGCCGCCGGCGTCGCTGTAGGCCGCGGCCAGTCGCTCGCGCTGCCGGTCGAACAGGCGCCGCTCCAGGGCCTGGCCTACGGGCGTGAGCGAGAGCAGGCGCTGGCGCCGGTCGATGCGGCCCGCGGTCTGGGCGACATGGCCCTGCTCCAGCAGCGCGCCGAGCACACGGGCCAGGCTCTGCTTGGTGATGCGCAGCAGGCCGAGCAGGTCGCCCACCGGGACCTGCGGGTTGCGGCCGATGAAGTGCAGCGCGCGGTGGTGCGCGCGGCCGAGGCCCAGTTCGCGTAGAATCGGGTCGGCGGCACCGGTGAAGTCGCGGTAGGCGAAGAACAGCAGGTCCTGCGCCATCCGCATCTGCTCCTCGCGCAGGAACAGCAGGCTCGTGCCCGCCGCGTTGGCGTGGCGTGCAGCCGCGTCCGGCGGCACGGCACGCGCGAGCCCGCCGGCCTGCCTGACATTGTGCGGCGTGGCGGCGTCGGGCCGAAGCGGGGCCTTCGCGTCAGGCATCCCTGGCATCCTCCACGCATATGTCAGTATCGTTGACTTAAATCTAGGCCGATCCTAGCCTGCCTGCCAATACGGCAACCTTGTTTCGTCGGAGTGCGGGTATGGCGCTGGTTCCTTTCGATGATCGCGACGGGCAGATCTGGTGGGACGGCAGGCTGATCCCCTGGCGCGATGCGACGCTGCACGTGCTGAGTCACGGCCTGCACTACGCGAGCGCCGTGTTCGAGGGCGAGCGGGCGTATGGCGGCCACATCTTCAAGCTGCGCGAGCACACGGAGCGGCTGATCGCCTCGGGGCGCATCTTGGGCTTCGAGATCCCGTTCTCCATAGAGGCGATCGATGCCGCCTGCCGCGAGGCGCTCGCCGCGAATGGCCTGGTGGACGGGTATGTGCGTCCGCTGGCGTGGCGCGGCTCGGAGCAGCTTTCGGTTTCGGCGCAACAAACAAAAATCCACCTGATGGTGGCGTGCTGGGCGTGGCCTAACCTGTTCGGGGCGGACCGAATGAAGGGCGTGCGGCTGGCGATGGCGACCTGGCGACGGCCGCACCCGCTGACCGCGCCGACCGCGTCCAAGGCGGCGGGGCTGTACATGATCGGCACCCTGTCCAGGCACGACGCGGAGGCGCAGGGCTTCGACGACGCGCTGATGCTGGACTGGCGCGGGCAGGTGGCGGAGGCGACCGGGGCGAACGTGTTCCTGGTGATCGGTGGCGAGCTGCATACGCCGGTGCCGGACTGTTTCCTCGACGGGATCACCCGGCGCACGGTGATGGACTTGGCGCGGCGGCGGAGCGTGCGCGTGGTGGAGCGGGTGATCCTGCCCGAGGAGCTGGGGCAGGCGCAGGAGGTGTTCCTCGCGGGTACGGCGGCGGAGGTGACGCCGGTGCGCCAGATCGGTGAGCACCACTACGCGCCGGGGCCGGTGACGCAGGCGCTGCTCGCCGACTACGAGGCGCTGGTGCGGCGGGCACCGGAAGCGGCGAAGGCTGCGTGAGATAGGCAAGGCTGGGCTCTGCCCAGACCCGCCAGGGGCGAGCCGCCCCTGGACCGGCTCTATTTAAGGAAGGGGATGCCGCGTCAGCTTGCTGTCAGTTTTGTTAGATTTCCCAGGTAATTCTGTCCAATCGGGCCGACCCGTTCTCGCGACGGGGGGGGGGGGGGGGGGGGGGGGGGGGGGCCACAAACCCGCC
>JAABUV010001441.1_pt1 | contig 34528 bp, 16 predicted proteins | sample 5559971 | NCBI WGS metagenome assembly JAABUV01 (sample SAMN10711881, study PRJNA513362) | rock metagenome | isolation source: Antarctica rocks | place: Antarctica: Victoria Land, Knobhead nord | collected 2015-12-19
TTCTAGAAGAAGGCCTAGAACTCTTAGAGCGAATTTTAACCTCTCTTCTATCCTTAACGTCTTTAGGTAAACTAGCCTCCCTAGGCCTAGTTTCTCGCCCTAAAAAGGGTCGTTTAGGGTTTACCCTAAAGTAGGAATAACCTAGTATTAACCGGAAGAATTGCTAGTAGTAAACGCTAGATTCCTAAGGGACCTTAACTAAGGAAGTCTTTATAATTTAACCCTTCCCCCTAGGATTTTCCTATTCGTGAGACTCCCTATAGTACTTTAAAATACCTCGAGTAGATCTAGCTATATAGGGGCAGTCTTGGCACGCTAACCCGTCTAAGTAGAGAGCTAGATTATAAAAGAAAAAGGAAATTAGCCTACGGATAGCCTGTAGGACTTCCTCGCTTATAATATTACTACTATTACCTACCGGTAGTAGGTATTCTATACTATCGATGTCTGTTAGGTCGGCTTATAGGGGGGGTAGGAAGAATATCATCTGTAGGACTTCTACTTTCTCTTTAAAGGTCTCGGCTACCCCTTCCCCATTACCCCTCCTTAGAGGGGGGAACTTAGGGAGGGGCCGTAGCGACGAGCTATCGTTCCTTACCTACTTAGCGAAGCCTTATATACCCTTTTAAGACTTAGTAGCGTTATAAATCTTTCTTCTAAAGTCGATCGCCTTCTCTATTCTTAGTACCCTATTCCTTTCCTTAATAGCTACGTTCTTAGCTCCCTCCGTAGTAGTATCTCTATACCTCTAGAATGCTTTTATACTTCTTATAGTATCCTCGGTAGTATATCGGTATTTCGAGTTCTAGAAGGTCTTTCTCCTACCCCTAGGCTTCGCCTAGGGGACCGTCTCGTCTACGACCTCCTTTAGGCCCTATTATAACCGCGAGAAGTAGTTATCTATTTAGTTTATAGTTTCTAGTAGTTAGAGACCTAGTTTCCGGCTTAGCGCCTAAGCCCCTTTCCTAACTTCCTTAGGGTCCGCCGTCTTCCACGACCTCTTTAGTACGCTCTACTACTCCTCTACTCTCAGGTCGAGCTCTATATATATAGGAAGGTGGTTGGAGCCGAACTATAACTTAGGGCGTACCCGGTAGACCTATATTACGTTAAGAAGTCTAGGCGTAGTAAAGACTAGGTCGATCGCGCTCTTAAACCCCCTCGCCCTCTAAGTAACTATCCTATCTAGTAAGGCTAGGTTTATGTTATTATTAGCTATAATTCCTACTAGCTAGTCTACTTCTAGGTAGTATAAGAACCGCCCCGGGTTATTCTAGTTAAGGTAGTAGAGGTTAAAATCCCCTATTATAATATACTTACTAGGTCGCCTAACCTCCTCCCTTATAATTAGTAGGCTTGACGGGTTCTCGTTTATTACTAGTAATAGGCTCGGGTTATATATATTATATAACTGGAAGCGGGCTAGGTATTCCTTACCCTCTTAGGTAGGGAGCTAGAGCTTTAAGGTACTAATATCCCTTATAAGGAACTCTACCTCCTAGCTATCTACTTAAAGCCTCTTATTAATATAGAAGCACGTTTATATATCCCGCCCAGCTTTATACGCTAGGAAGAACGCCCTAGAGCTAGGGTTATAAGATGATCGGTTCCTAGCGTTATAGTAGGGTTCTTATATCGCTAAGATATCCATTTCCTAGACGACCCTATCTTCTAGTAAGGTTATTATTATACCTATTTCGCTTCTAATATTATATTATAATATCTTTAGGGTTAGTATACTAGATATCCGGATCTAGGGTACCGCTATTTACTTCTCGTATATCTATCTCTCCCTAGTCGACTTATTCGCCCTCCCTAGTAAGGTTAATAGCGCTATTCGCTACTATTTCTATAAGTAGCTCGTTAACGCTATCCGCTAGCTCCTTTCTACTACTCGTCCTTACCTCTAATATTTTCTGGCCTAGCTCCTTAACTATAAGCCTTCTAAAGGTAGGCGGCCTCCCTAGCCTATACCTAGGTCTCTAAAGCCCTAGCTACTCTCCGCTACTAGGCGTATTATATATTACCTAGTCGGTTATAACCTTTCTCTTCTTCTTTATCCCTATAATTATAAATCCTTCAGCGTCTATTACCGCTATTACTCGCTCTCGCCTTATCTTATAGAATAGGGTCTTGTTCGCGACTAGCTATCTAGCGCGTTACCTCTCCCTAGCCCTTACTAGGCATTTATTAGACTAGGAGGAGTAGCCCTATTATTTACACGTAGTATACCCTCGCAGGGCGTCCGTAACCTTCGCCCTATATTCCGCCGTATTATAGCCCTAGCTATAATCGGCGTATTAGGTGTCGTTAGGGTAGTTATAGTATATATACCTGTATAACTAATATTTAAAGTATTATAATAGCCTTACCCTCTATTTATACTACTCCGCGAGTTTTATCTCGCCTACCTCTACTATCCCCTTCCTAATTAGGTCGTCTGCTATTACCGGCGACGCGACGCTTACTATAAGTAAGGAGTATACCTTCTTAAGTATATACGTACTCGTTAGCTATCTCCCTTCTACTACGTCTAGGTTAGGGTAGAGGGCCCTATTCTCCCGTTAGATTTTCTCCTTAATCGCCTATTAATCCTTCGTATTAAAGATAGATATTTATACTCCGTATACTACCACGCTAAATAATTTCCTTACTACTACTACGGAGTAGTATATCGTATTTACCTATAACTACTCCCTTTCTAGTACTTCTCTTACCTCTATCGAGGTGACTTATAGTAGTATATCCCTACTCTTTAATCTATTCGCCGTTATAATCTCTGACGTATATTTATTACTAGTGGCCTAGAATACTATAACTAGCCTCTTACCTACTATCCCCGCTACCGCTTCCCTCTCTTTCTCGTCCTTTAGTACTACGAGTATCTGTCGTACCCTCCTAGCCTCGACCGCCTTTAGCGCTAGTACGTGTAAGCCCCGTAGGGGGGGCGGTAGTATATTCCTCGTAAAGGGGTTCCCCTAGCTCTATTAGCCCTGTGGAGAGCCCTGTCTTATCGGGGTACTAGCCTAACTAGTAGTCCCAGGCTTATTATATTCCTAGTCCCTTTCCTTATTTTTCCTCTCCTTTAGTTAGAGTTCCTTAATATATACTTATACTAGGCTAATACCCGCTATTAAAATCTTCTATCTAGACGCGTTTAAGTCCTTAAATCGCGTGTTTTTAATAGCCTCGAGGGCTATTATTATTATAGTAGCCTAGCTACTTAGCTTATTCATAGCTCTAATATCGTTTATACGTCGTAATCTAAGTATTATCGTATTCGCTAAGTCCGTAGGTAGGGTAAAGGCCCCCGTAACCTCTACCCCGACGCGTAGTCCTCTACTCTCCCCTTCCTCCCTAGTTCTACTACCTCCGCCTCTATTAGGCCCCCGATTAGGATTAGGCTATCCTATTACTCCTCTACTCGTCTCTTATACGCGTTTCTTAAACGCTTCGCCGCCTAGTACTTATACATTTAAGCCGTTTTCCGCTATCTTATAAGGCGTCTTATAACTTAGATAGATTATAAATATATCTATATTAAGACCTTCCTTATTATAAAGTAGATAAAGGCCTTAATATTAAAGATAGTAGTAGCCTTATTCTCTATCTTTAAATATATATCCCTTATAATTAATAGCGCTAATATCCTTCTAGACCTTTATAATAAAGCTAAGCGGTATCTTTAATACGCGAGTTATACCGGTCTTATTAAATTCTACTATTTAATACTTATTATAATACTTTACGCTAAACGCTTCTATTACTATCTTATATATAAGGTTATCTAAGCGGACTATCCTACTTATAAGGAGTTTATTAATATCCTTAAAGCTAGTATTTAAGTAAAGTAGAAGATAGTTATAGTTATTAAATTTAATAAATATCTTTAGCTCTAATATAATAAAAGGAGGACTAACTAGATTATAGAGTTTATAGTATAGTATATTATATTAAGCGAAAGATATACCCTTTAAGTTATAGGTATTATAGGTCGGGACCTTAAATTATTTCTACCTTACCTTTATAGACCTAGCGCTTAAGCTAGGGGAGTTATCTCTCTCCTACTTACACTTATAATCTTTCCCTAGGACTACGGGTTAAAGATAAGATAAATATTAATATATAATTAATTATAAGGATATAATCTTAACTTACCTTAGAGGAACCCTTACCTTTAGGATTAATAAGTATCTTAGCCTTATTTACTAGATAGGGCCCCTTCCCCTTACTACCCGTCCTAATATCTACTATATTAGACTTCTTAGGAGTAGTAGGCTTTATTAATAATAGCTTTCTAGATATATACTACTTTATAATCTTCTTTAATTTAGGGTTAACCTTAATATTAGATACTATCTCCTAGCCTATTTTATCTTTAAGAGATACTATAGTATTCCTACTAGCCTTCCCTTTACCCTTATAATAACTCCCTCTAGACTTAGAAATTAATTTCTTTTTAAATTAGGCCTCTACTTTTAGAGGTATAATAGGATTCTTAACTAGATAGTTATAGAGTTTATAAGGTAGGTAGATATTAATAGTTCTACTAGATCTAAATATAGGTTTACTATTAACGGACTTACACTTAGCTTAAATTTTAGATAGGGAAGGTAATTTTTCTTTTCCTTTATATCTATTATAATTATTAGGATTCTTAGACTTAGTAGTCCCTACTATAGAGCTTAATAGTTTAGTAGGGTTATAAGACTACCTACTAGGGCTATTAGAAGATAGAGTAGGAGTTAGAGTAGGAGATAGTATAATATTAATTAGGCTAAGTTAGTTTAATCTATTATTAGCGCTAGCGCTTTAGGGAGTAGAACTTATTATATCCTAATATAATTAAGCTAATTCTTATTATAATAAATAATTAGCTTATAATCTTAGTAAATATCTTAGGTATCTTAGCTATAATTTCTTACTTATACTATCTAGTAGTTAAGTATTAATAAATAGGGCGATACGAAATAATCTAAATAAGAAAGTAAAAATAATAATATAAGAAAGGAGCGCACGTACCTAGGGTAATATAAAATATAAAAGGTATTAGGGTAGATTAGGGGTTTAAATATCTATAGTATATAGGAGGGATATTAATTCTAAACTATAATATAAGATTAAGTATATGTAATTATAACTAGTAGATTAGTAGCTAAGTAAACTCCTTATAAGATATAGTATATTCCTATAGATATAAGTTAGTATAGTTTAATAGAAGGGAGGTTAGGCGAGGGCCTTAAAAGATAAGTCTTATTTATTAAATAAGATAAATAGTAAAGAGAAGACTATCTACGTAGTAGGTAATTCCGCGTGGCGCGGAATTACTAATAGTAATTTCTATATATCTAGTTACTTCTTATAAGATAGGAAAAGGTTAACTTTATACTATATCCTAGTTATTACCTTATAAGAAGATTAGCTAGGTAGTATCTAACCCTAATACCTAATACTTCCCCCCCGTCCCTTAAAGCTCCTAAGAGCCTAGTCCCCTTAAACTTCTATATTAGTATTATATTAGCTATCTTAGCTAGGGGGGGCCTAAATAACCGCCTTTAATCTAACCTTAAAGCCTATTTTATAGGCCTTCTTATAACTTAGGCGAATTAGGTAGACTTTAGTATTAAGACCTTCCTTTTTATAGAGCTAATATAAGCCCTAGTACTAGATATAGTATTACCCTTAATCCCCCGCTTATACTATTCCCTATCTATATTAATAGCGCCTATATCCTTCTATTCCCTCGTAGCGTTCCCTAGAGGTATTTATATTACACGAACTATACTATTCTAGTTAAACTTAGTAAGCTAATACTCCTTTCTCTCCTTAATCCTAGTATATATAGTAATAAAGGCGACGGCTTTATTATCTAGATATACTATTATATTATATAAGATATCCTTAAGGTCTATAATATTACTATTAGAATATAGTATAAGCTAGTTATAATTAGAAAATTTATAGAATTTAGAGGAGCTACTTAGACCGCGATTATTATTAATAGGGTTATAAAGGATATAATAATTAGTATAGTAAAGACTAGTAGCTATCCTAGTAGGATTATAAGGGCCGTTCTTAGGGATCTTTAATTACTTAAGCTAAGTAGATAGCTCTTTTACCCTATTATCTACTTTATATACCTTACCCTTACCTTTTTTATTTAGTTCCTTACCCTTACCCTTCTTATTTAGTTTAGATTTAGACTTAGGGGCCTTAATTTAATTTATATCTCCTAGGTCCTTATCTCTACTTATATCTAAGTCTATAACTAGCTCTTTAGATTTCTTAGTTACTTTTACCTTCGCGCGCTTCTATTATATACTAATTAATACCTTTTACTTATAACTTATAAGTAGCTTCTTTACCCCCTTTATTATATCTACTATTAATTTAGGGAGACTCTTCCCGCTAATTAATTACCGTCCTTAAGAACCTTTTAATAAGGACGCGGTAGTAGTATTAATAGGATTACTAAAGATAGTTACTTAGGTAGGTATTTTCTCTTAGTCTTTTATATTAATAGTCTTAGTAGTATTCTACTTATCTATATTAATTATATATCTTATACTTATAAACTAATATAGATAGGCTCTTATATTCGCTACTATCCTATTAAGGGCTTTAAGAACTAGGTCTATTAATAGTACTATAGGATCTAAATAAAAACTTAGTATCTAAAGGGGATATTAAGATCTAACTAGGGGTTTTCTTAATATCTAAGAAAAAAGTTATAGTATTATAATAAAGTTAAGAAAAGGTTATAAAAGTTAAAAGGGTTTAGGGTAGTAAGTAATTTAAATAAATAATATACTCTAGATAGTCTTAATATTATATACCCTCTAGAAGTAAAATAAATAGGCTTAATATAAGGTATAAACTAAACTATTCTATTATTATACTATCTAAAAGTAAAGTATTCTATTATTATACTATCTAGAAGTAAAGTATTCTATTATTATATTATCTAAATATGAAGAGGATTATATATTTACGTCTATCTAGTACCCCTAGCCTACCTAGTTAGTAATATTAATATAATCTTATTAATTATTAAGGTTCTAATCTTCTTACTTAATCTATTTAAGGGTAGTACTTACCCTTATTCTTTATACCTCCTTAATATTTAATAGTTTCTTAGCTATTTACTATAAAGGTTATCCCCTTTAATAAATAGTTAATTATTAAGTAATTATTAATACCTCGCGATATTTATAACCGTATTTATAGTCTTATTACTATTATAAGGGATAAAAAGGCCTAGTTAGAGATAGTTAAATAGATCTTAAATAGTACTTCTAAAGGGGAAGAGATTATTAGAGAGGTAGTAATTAAGGCCTAGAGTCTTATAATTAAAGATAGATTATAGCGTACTAAATATAAGATAAAGGAGGAAGCCTATAATATCCTAGATTTAAAAACCCTCTAGGAGATCTAAAGATTAGTAACTAAAAGAAGATACTAGAAGATACTATTAATTAAGGTAATTAAGGGGGTATAAGGGGCGGATATAAATAGATAGTATAATAGTAATCTAGCTAAGAAGTACTTAGAGCGAATAGTATCTATTACTAAAAGGTATTACTATTAGGATATTATAAAGATAGTTAGGTTAGTAGTATATAATTAAATAAAGGAGCGTAGACTAGGTTAAGTAGCTATAAGGTAGGCTTTAACTTAGGACTAAAAGGCGCTAGATCTAATAGATAAAGTATAGATTATTAACCTTCTAAGTCGCCCTACCCCTTTTAACGCTATCCTTAAGTAACTAGAGATAAGCTAGGAAGCTCTTAGCCTAGTAAAATATAGTATAGTATCTAATAAGGAACTACTAAACCCGTTAAAAAGGAGGCGGTATAAATAATATAGGTAATAGGATAGGGTTAATCTAACTACTAATAATAGCGATTAATTAATTAAGTAAATAGATAACTAACTATTAAATTTAGATAGGCTAGGTAGACCTAATATAAATAAGGATATATCGAACGCCGCGGATAAGTTATAAAGAGATTAAAGCCTTTACCCGCTAAATAGTAGGTGTAAGTATAAAGGTATAAACCGTAGGATCCTAGATTAGGTAGTAAGAAAGGGTTAAAAGGTAGTAAGTATAAAAGTATTAAATGTAAGTCTAGCGATATTAAAGGAATTTCTATATATAAACTCTACGCTTAAGTATATCTACTTTAAATACTTATAAGAGATAGTAGGCTATCTTAGATTCTAGGTAAAGATACTTATAATACCTAAACTCTAAGAAAGACTTATTCTATATTAGGAGAATAGATATAATATTAATACCTTTAAGACTAGTTAATTAACCTTAAATTAATAGCGCGTTAAAGATTAACCTTAAGTTAAGTAAGATAGTTATAGTATTTATACTAAACGCGCTATCTTATTTACTTTTAATAAGCTACTTTTTAATATCCTCGCCTGCCTTATTATAGAGGAAATTACCGGTAAAGATATATAGAGTAATTAGGAGGAATCTAAGAACCTTATAATCTTAGGGATATTTACCTAGCTATAAGAGGGCGTTAACTTTAAGGGATTATATAAGGATAGGATTAATAGTATAATAGCGGAGGAATTTAATATATACTTATACTACTAAGGTAAATATAATAGATAGAAGAATAAGGGTTAGTTATAGATTATATACTACGTATTAATTTAGTAGATTATTAAGTAAGATATTTAGTACTAGGTATTATATATCTACCTCCGGCTAGATTAGAATTATCGCCTAGTATTATATTCCTACTATACGAAGTATATCTAACCTAGTAACTTTACCTTCTTTAAGTATATTAATCTAAATATTCTAATATATCTATTATATAGATATAGTACTAATATTATTTAGGGTTCCGTTTCTCTTAATAATAAGATTAAGGAAGAGTATACTAAAATCCTTCCTAGTTTTTATAAGTAGATTAGGGAATAGTAGGATTAGGTAATTATATATAGGATAGTATTAGCTAGACCTATTTATAGCCTTAAGAAGATATAAAAGGCTAAAGATTATAATAAGTTTAATTAATATATACCCGTCCCTTATAAATAGGGTAATATACGTATAATAAGGCTAGAAATCTTATATAAGTCTACGGCTACTATAAGTAACCTAACTTATTATACTATCCTCCCCTAGTTTATAAGTATTTAGGAGGATAGGGAGACGCTTAATAATAAGGAGTTAAATAAGTAGACTAATCTTATAATTACTTATACTTATTAAACCGCTATTAAGTTAACCTCCTCTAGATATCCTAATAAGTTTAGCCCTCTATTATATAAGTTCCCGCCTAATATATAGCTTCTACTATCTTTACCTATTAGCTAGGCTCTCTTATATAGGATAAGTTAGGATAATCTTATAACTTAGGTATATATAAATATTATACTTAATAAAGATAGGGTAGTAGTAAAAAGGGAGATAGGGAGGTATAGATTAGAGGTATTATATACCTTTAAGGCGGCGTAGCTTAAGGTAAAGGGGACGGAGTAAGTATTTTATAGATATAAGAGTTATTTTAATTATATTAGAAGGAAATTAGATTAAGTAGTATAAATATTACTACTAAGCTTATTTTACCGCTAGTCTACTATCTAATTAGATATAGGTTAAACCCGCGCGGCGCGGAATTAACTAGTCTTATTAATAGTAAATATATAGTCTATTTAACTCGTACTATTATTCTTAAATCTAGTTATATACCTTATTAAAGGCCCTATTTACTTATTTAATCTTTAATCTATAATAGCTACTAATTTATATCCGACGCCTATTAACCTAATAAGCGACCTTTTATCTCTACTAAATATTTCCTCCCCTTTAATATAGCTGTCTCGCTTACCTTTATAATATAGATATAGTACCTTACTAGGGTTATTATTAAGCTAGATAAACTCGTCTTATAATAGCTTATTAAGACTATCGCGTATATTATTACATATACTATCCCTCTTACCTAATTCGGTGTAGGTAGTAAAATACTACTAACGCCGCCTTAGTAACTACGAGAAGATCCTTAAAGTTAAAGAGATACTTAAAGGTATTAATTAGGATATACCTTATTTCCTAGCTATATTAATATGCGAATAAAGTATACCTTATATATAGTATTTATATAACTAATACCTTAATTAGGTCTATTATAATTTCTTATAAGATAAAGAATTTATAAAAGTAGTTAAAGATAGGAGGACTAAGTTTCTTAATAATTAAGATTAGGATAATATAGTTAGCGCTTTATATAGTAAGGTAATTATATTAGTAGAGTATAAGGTCTTTAAGTAGTTTATACTACTAATAGAAGATAGCGGAATAGGCTTACTAGATTACCTTAAAAAAGCTATCGCGTTAATTAAGGAGCTTATACCTTAATAGTTAGGTCTTATTAAATAGGCTTATATAGAGGTACGGCCCTAGAACCCGTTATTAACCGGCGAGGATATTAATATCTAATAAACTATTACTATTTTTATATCTCTTTATTACCTACTACGGCCTAATAGGGTAATAAACTTCTAAATAATCCTAGGACTATACCTCTATTAAGGGGGTACTAGGCGCTAAGTTTTAGATATATTATACTAACTTAGCCTTATTATATCTTATACTATACTCTAACGGAGGATAGAAAAGCTAACTAGTAAAGTAGAAAGGAAGGTATAGCTAGTAGGCTAAGTTATAAGTAGTATTATTATATATAATAATTTTAAGTTTATAGAAGGAAGATATAGAGAATAAGTAGGTAATTAATAAGCCTTTTAGTCTATTACTACCTACCTTATAATTAAGGGTTATATTTTAAATACGGCCGACTAAAGTAATATATATAGTATCCTATTATAATACTTTTATCTACGGAGCGTATTATAAACTATATACTATCTAGGGATAAAGAAGGCTAGTAGGTATATCTAAGTAAGATATATATATAATTATATACTAACTTATACTATCCCCTAGATTTAAAGTCTCTATATTTAGTTATTAATTTAAGCTCTTTTTTATTCTATAAATAGAAATACTAAGTTTTTATAGTATATAGATATACCTATAATATAAAAGTTAGACCCTTAGAAGATAAGGGTCTTCTTTATAAAGCTAGTAATAAAGGATAAGAGTATAACTTCTAATAATATCTATATTATCTTTAATATATTTAGGAGGTAAATCGGGATTAAGGATAAAGATCTAATATATAACGAGTTATTACGGCTTATTTATAGAGATCTAAAGATATAGCTATATATCCGTTCCGCTAAGGAACTATAATATAAGATATTAAAATAGTATTATAACTCTTTAAACTAGCTCCTCCCTAGCTTAAGGCTATAGTATTTACGTCTAAACTTCCTATAACTTATTTATAGGATCTATTAGGGTAGGCTAGGGGTATCTAACCTATTAACCCTATAATACGCGGCTAATTAATAGGATTACTCGTAGGTAGTCTAACCTAATAACTTCTAGGTATTAGAAGAGTTAGTTATATATAGCTATTAGTCTTAAATTTATAGTATTTAAATATAGCTCCTCTAGTAGTTAAAAACGTATCTTATAAAGATTAATAATACCCGCGAGTAGCTTACCGCCTAATAGCCTAGTTTATAAAGCGAAGCTTTAAAGTATATATCTAAAAGAATTTATAAGTAGCCGCTAATTATATAAATAAGGGTAGCGCCTCCTATATAAGATTAATAATTTAATAACTATTAGAACTTCTATAAGTATATTAAGATATACCTAACCCTCTAGTATATAATTAAGTACGTAGATATTAGTCTCCTTTACTATACCTTAAGATATACCTCTCTTATCTTCTAGGCGGAGGTTATATAGATACCTAAATATATAAATATACTACTCTATATAATATACCTAATAGATAGCCTAGCGGCTACTATCCGGCTTTAGGAAGTAGTATTATTAAATAGCCTTATTAATATATAAGGGGCTCTAGATATAAATTTTAAGCTTAATTATCTACTTAAACTACTAAATAATAGCCTAAAAGTATTTTAATAAGAGTAATCTTACTTTTTAAAATATAATAATTATCTATTAGAATATTAGGCGTTAAATATACTATACTTCTAGGAGGTTAAAGCGACTATAAAGTTTAGCTTTAAGAAACTATAATCTATAAAATACTTATCTAAATTAGCGGCGGAGGATATATAGAGTATAATAATAAATCTAAGTACTAAATTACTTTAGAAATTAGAGTATAACCGCTTCTTATTATACCCTATAATAGACCTATATATTACGGGGCTTAACCGACTAGGGGAAAACGTCTTAAAGTATAATTAATAATATATATTAGAAGGGGATATAAGAGATAATAATAATAATAACTTAAAGGCTAAAATATTAGTATATAATCTAGTTAAGGCCTTAGCTAGTCTAATTATACTTATAGAGATACTTTAATATATAATAAGGGCCCCGCTTAAATATATCCTTATATAGCGTTAATAGTAAAACCGCGCGGCGTAGCTTTAACTTATATCTATATAAGGATATAATAACTTAGATAGAAGCTTCCTTACCCTTCTAATCCTTAATAGTAATAAAAACATTAGAATATTAAGAGATCGCACCTCTAAGGCCTACTAGTAATAGGGAGGGGCTACTAGCCTAACGGTATCACCTAATACTTATATTAAAGTAGGTAGTACTCCTATTAAAGACTAAGATAGCGCTACGTTAGTGAAATTAGGGGTAGATATACCTAGATTAGGTACTACTATATCTATAGTACTAGGTATTATAGATGCCCTAAGAGATACTTAGGGGGTAGTCTACCTAGCCCTTTTTATAGTACGCTCCTTTACTAGTAAGCTAGTTAGTTTTCCCCGCTTATAACTATTTCTATTATTAGGTACTATATCCTTATTAAGGCTAATATATATTAACTAGTTATACTTATAACTCTTAAACTCTACCTATTTAATATTTAGATCTAGGTCTTAAATTCGCTTCTACTTAATAATATAGTATTAAGTCTATTCCTTAAAGATAATACCTCTTTTATTTAATAAAGTATAAACCTTTATAAGAACTATAATAATCTTAATATAATACTTATAAATAGAGGCCTACTTAAGTCTAACCTACTACTATATAGTTAGCTTATTATAAATATACTCGCCCTAGTTAACTAAGGATATTAACACGCTGTCTAGTATAATAATATTAGGGAAATAAGCTAAGAATAAATTAAGGTATTAATTATATACTTTCTTCTCCCTCTACTCCTTTAATTAGTAAAGAATCTATAGCTAATAAAGTAAATCCTTAGCTAGAGGCTTCTTTAACTAAATATAATAATCTATACTTACTTATAAGTTAGGGTTATACGTCGAGTAATAAGGGTTTAATTTAATAAATAAAGATATATAATAGATATTATCTTCTAGGAAATCTAACTTAATATAACGTATATAGTTTCCTTATAATAGGGTATTAATAAGGTCTTATTAGCTAGCTAGTAGGTCCCGCTAATAATTAGTATCCTTTACCTTTTTTATCCCTTCTAGTTATATAATATCTAGATTAATATCTATCTATATAGACTTATTTATAATACCTACCTTCCTACTACTTTTAGGGCTAATATACTACGGGGGATAGAGTAAAATAAACTGCGTCTAATTAATACTATAACGTATCACCCTACTTATACGCTAGAAAAGCTTTAGTATAGTTAATAGAAATAGCTATTATACTACTCTTATAATATCTAGGTTATTAATACTAAGGCCGTATATATTAGTTATAACTAATATCTTTAGTCCCTTATATTTAGTAGATAGTATCCTAAAATATATAGTAATTCTAGTCTTATCTAAGGTAGCTATATTAGTAAAGAATAGAGATACCTAATAGTATAATTTAAGGGGATACCCTAATTAATTTATCTACGTCTTTAATAAAATATATATATTACGGACTAATTTTATAGAGTCTATAAAGATAATTATTTTAGGTATATTATATAGACTATAAACCTCCTTAGGTAAAACCTACTAAAGATTTAATATTATAAATATAGCCTCTTATAGACGGTTAATTTATATATATATCTTAGGCCGATCTAATACTATCTTAATAATATAATAATTAGCTAGGAATCTATACTATTCTTAAATAACCCTAAGAGTTATTTTATCTAGTATTATAAATACTCCTAATATAGGTATATTATTAGGAAGTTATAATTAAAGGATATTAAGCTAGTAGTAACTTAGTTTAAAGTCTTATTAATTAGAAACTAGGTGCGCCTTATTAATAGCTAGAAGGTATAAACTTATAGAAAAACTAGGGTACTTTAGGATATCTTAGTTAAAGGCCTTTAATATCGCGATTTTAGGGCTTATAAATACTATAAAGGTTATCTACCTATATAAGGGATAAGAGGTTAGGAGATATATTATAAGTAAAGTAGCCGTTATAAATTATCTTAAGGTTAGAGCTTAAGTTAGTATCCCTATTTAATATAAATAGCTTATAGCTACTAACTACTTATAGTTTTTTATACTATTCCTCTTCTAAGGTATTAAATAGTATAAGAATTAATACTATCCTTAGTAGTAAGAAAAGTAATAGTATTACCTAGAAGATAATACTCTTCCTAAACCCTATTTAAGTAATAAGGGTAATATCTATCTTCTTCTCTAATAGGATTTCTAGCGTTTTAACTTATTAGGCCTTTATATTAAAACTAAACTTATCCTTTATCCTTATAATAATAAGCTCCTAATTAAGCTAGCTTATTAAATCTTTATCTATTCTAAAACCCTACTATAACTATATTAGGACTAACGCTATATTAAGGGAGTAAGAAGGTACCTTAAGATCGCGTTTATATCTATTAAGAGTACTAGGTATTTAAATAATAGGCTTTAGTATTAGGAACTAGCTATCTAACGCGCTAAGGGAAATAAAATAGAGTAAGGGTATTACTATTACTATTATCTAACTATTAGAATTCTATCTAGATAATAAGTTAATAATTATTAATAAAGATACTAAATCTTTATTAATATTAAACTACCTTTTTAATAAGTATATTAGATTTAGTATAAGTAAAAGTATTAAAAACTAACGCGTTATATAGTATATAAAATATAGTATAGATATAATTACTACGTAAAGTATAATATTAATAGTTTAAAAGGATAAGTAAAAAATTTATATAACGCGTTACTAAAAAATAGGATATCTAGTAAAATTATAGAAGTTTATACTTAGATATACCGCCCTCCTATTATATAGTTAGCCTTACTAACCTGAAGGGGCTTAGCGACTAGCTTGCCTAGCTTAGTACGTCTAAGGTACTAAGTTACCTTAGTACCTTAGACGTACTATTAGCTAGAAAGCGGGTCGCTAAGCCCCTTTAAGTTAGTAGGGCTGACTACGTATTCTAATAGTAGTACGTCTAAGTGTAAATATCTATAATTTTACTAGATATCCTATTTTTTAGTAACGCGCCCGTAAAATTTTTCGCTTATTAATAAAATTTAATAACGTTTAACTTTATAGTATACTTATATAGAATTTTACTACTATTATACTACGTATATTAATACCTAATTATACTCTTACTTCTTCTAATTCTAATAAGCCTACTTTAGGCCTAATCCGCTTATAATAACCCGTCTGTAACGCTATTACTATCTATTAACTCCCTATTTTCCAGAAATCCTAGTAGCTAGCCAGCGATAATAATAATATACTTACTCTAGTTTTTTCGCCTTAGTACGTCGTATAAGCTATCTAAGCTACCGGAGTAATTTTTCCTAATAGGTAGGGTATATAATATAGGTAAACTTAGTACTATAATAGGTTTTATAGACTATTACGGAGTGAGACAGGGCGTAATAGGGTTAAATAAGCCTGTATATACGCTATTAGCTTATTTCACATATAGTAAGGGTTCTAGATATAGATACCTTACTCCGTACGTACCCCGTAGTAAATAATACCGATGTTATTAATATATCATTCATAATAAGGAGTTTATAAGTAAAGGAAAAAAAGTTTGCGCTTAGACGTGTTACCGCCCAGCCACGTAGTCAGCAGCGCTAACCCGATAGGGGCTTAGCGACTGACTTGCCGGCCAATAACACGTCTGAGGTACTGAGGCAAGTACTGAGGCAATATCAAAGCTCAGATGTGAAGCCCCCGAAGTGCCCCCACACCCTGCCAAATCGGTGGAGGCTACAACTGTCCCGGATACTAAGAGGAGCGTATTCTGAAGAACATCTGCCTGCGGGTGCCTGGAACGAAGGATCAGCTAAGCTGAGTATATCATAGATAGAGGGGCTGCCGCCTATGTCTTCCAATGTGTGTTCAATATGGCCATTCGATCCAATAAAGCGAATACGCCTTTCCAGGAAAACTATTATACCGGATTTGCGAATTGAATCCTTGAGCTAGAAAGCGGGCTTCCAAGTCCTGTTGTTCGTAAGACCATAGTCACAATGGGGAACAACAATTGGCGCCCAACTATTGATGATGATTCGGAGCCCGAAAAGTTTGTCCCCGAGTTTTATGAAGCCGAATTTGTTCGTTGACATATGGCTTAATGCCTCTGTAGTGATTACGATGACCAGATGTCGCTTCATGGGGTCGCACGTTGGAAAGACCCGGACGACGTGGCGCTGCTCCTTGATAGCGGCGCATCTATAGATTCCCAGGATGAAAGGGGGATGACACCCTTGATGGTAGCCATTCGATATAGAAGGACCGATAACTGTCAGACTCTACTAGCTCGAGGAGCCAACGTGCAAATGAGGAATTGGAACAGTTTCCTTCCTCTGCATCTTGCCTGCGAACAGAATGATACAGTCGCAGCGAGACTACTGCTGAGACATGGCGCTGATATCGAAGCAGTATGTCGTGATGGAGGGACGGCGTTGTCGCTTGCTGCTAGGCTAGGAAATGAGGAGTTTGTGAAGTTTCTGCTCCGAAATGGCGCTAACATGGAAGCACAACTGGTGGATGGAGTGACTCCGCTGCATTGTGCCTGCGGCTTGGGCCGTGAGGTAGTTGTCAAAACCCTATTTGCTTACGGTGCCAACGTAGAGGCAGTGGATGATGCCGGACGAACATTGCTGTGGCATGCAACGCGACAGAATCGACTACAGGTCGTCAGGATACTGCTTAAGGCAACTACGAGCAACATCAATTTTCAGGTCTACAATAGCCCCACAGCCTTAAGCACTGCGGTCCGGCACGGCTATAACGCTATTGTGAAAATCCTGCTCAAGGCCGGTGCGGAAATCTTACCCGAAGAACCTGGTCCGCATGTCCCCTTTCTGGACCCTAGCGAGCGATTGAAAGACTACGGCTGGGATGCCGTGGTTGAAGCTATGGGACAAGAGAGTCAGCGTGTCACTCGTACAATCCTGAAAGCTGGTGCCAAGACGGATCCTGGGGAGTATGCCAGATGGCTATCAGTATGGGAACATGGGGAGGATGAAGATACGAAGCCACTTACAGTGTGGGTCGCCACTCGCCGAAACCGTCGAAGCACGCACAAGATCGAGGCGATGAGAAAAGCGATGATCAAGAAGACTCGTGAGATTGATCAAGACAAGAGACGTAAGGTCGCCGAAGAGATCGGTGTGCCATTCATCCACCCGGATTTCTCTCAGTTTGGTCCTCAGTATAACCTGAACCTGGACACTGACAGTGATGATGAAATTGACTTCGAAAGTGGCGATGAATGAAACGGTCGCTATAGTCGAGGAGATCGCAGTTACCTGTGTATATACCTCACTGTCGGGTTGTTGGACGTTCGTTTGACGTATGAAGATACTTCAATCAAAGATAAGGCTGTTAGGGTTGATCTACTGTTTCGCGACTCGGAAGAAAACATGGGTAAGGTAGTAGAGTTGACAAGGAATGAAGTTTGTGTCTAAAGCTTAGCTTGTGAGGTACAACCTCGAGTATTGATTGCGCATCTATATCAAGGTGTGTAATATAACGTCGCCTGACGTGAGTGAAGCTGAATGAGATCTTGAATCATCGCCGTCGATGGCTTTGCAAGTAGACGATTATCAATGCATATATTACATAAGAAGGTCTGTATCAACAATTAATCCATGTGGTTCCAATATCGGCTGATTGAAAATTAAATTTTGGAAGCAAGCTTAGTGCCTTGCTAATCAGAGCTTCCAACATTGAAATACCTTTTACAATAGCCTGGAACATCTGCATGGCCTGCTGTTTCCCTTTGAAGGCCAGTGGACTCTGTCGTGGCGGCGAATGGTATAAAGTAAGGTACTGAGTAGACGACGCTGAGTTTTTTGGTACCTTGAGTGCCAAGTTATCCTGAGTAGCAGCTAAGCCAGTAAAGGCTAGATCGTTGATCGTCCTCTAAAGGAGCTCAGCACGGCTTGGCACATCTGCCTGTAAAGTCAAGTATAAGGCTGATGAGGCAACTTGCACAGCCCCGTCGCATCAAGATGTCATCGCCGCCCAGGCTCCAGGCTACTGTAGAAGATTGTAAAAAAGGAAAAACCTCAACTTCAAAGCGTAATTCAAGTTCATCGACATACCTGGTCGAGTATACTCGAAACTCAAGTCTCGTCTGTATCACGCTCCATATTGCGACTTTTAGCATCGTAATCAGTACAGGCGCAAGGCTGAGAAAGAAAAGCCAGATGGCAAATCCCTACAGCTACAACTATCCGCCTCAGGATGTGAATATGTCCGACGGCCGAGGAAGATACGAACCAGACTACGGCAGTAACCACAGCTACGCACCCTCCCCGGACGACCATCCAAGAAGAGAAAGCCATCTACAAGGCTATGGCGGAGGACAGCAATACAATTCTGACCCAGACGGCAGATCGCACCGCGGTAGTCATCGCCAACAAAACTACGACGATGACAGTGATAGCGCATCCTCATCCGAGGATGAGCGTCCCGCTCATCGCTCATCGAGGAAAGGCAGCCATTCATCGCACTTACAGTCGAGAGACCACCAGACCTCTACAGACAAGGTGAAGCCGCTCGACAAAGCCAAAGAGCATTTCTCCACCTCCGATCGCGGTGTTGGTGCTGGTATGCTAGGTGCGATAGCCGGAGCGGTCGTTGCGCAGGAGACCGCTCAGCGTAACGGGAAGGGGAGCATCGGGGCGACGATCGCGGGGTTGGTGCTTGGTGGGTTGGCGGGCAATGCGCTGGAGAATCGTTATGATAAGTAAGTTGATTGTTGTCTTGCGAAGTATGCGTATAAGGTAGACTGGTCGTTGTTCTGGCTTCCCCGCTGACTTGTGGTTGTGTATAGGAAGCATGAGAAGGAGAAGGCGGAGTCGGAGGAGTACTCTAGGAAACGGAGAGATCGATAGTTGGTAGTTGATATGCGCGCTTGCTTTATATTGGGTCGGTTTGACACGGCGAAAAAGGTGGTGATATACTCGGATCGCTTCATATTTGCTTTAGGAATTGCCCGCTTGAATACTGTCGAATTAGCTCGTAGAGATTGATCTCGATGTATGCCTTATATGGATGGCCTTCTGTTGCGCTTTCCCAATGACAAAATGGCATCCGTTTGTTAATCATGCCACCGTTCTCATCTTCCTTGCTTTGGCGTCTCGTAAGTCTGCTAGATCCGAGCTAGCGTGATAGGCGGAGTATAATCGGCTTTGCTCACTGCCATAGAAGTATATCCCCTCATTGGTAGGAAACTCATACGGTCCGTAGGTACAATGTCGATTGCACACTGGAACAAGACTCTATGGATTTCCGCCAAGTAATCTATTTTTATAATCTATTTTTGTAATCCTCGCCTCGGAGCTATCGGAGCTACCGATGAGTCCCCATTCTTCTTCCTACTTCAAAGCATGGAAAACCATTCACACGCCGAAGGTAGCCTCTGGGCTCAATGCTTGATGATGTCAATTCTTCACCCTTGATTTACTTCCGCAGGGCTATGCGTCTTGAGCGGGGCCGATCCGGTGCGGCTCAGCCTGAAGGAGGGCTGAGCCTCGAAGGATTTTGATGAAACAGCTAATTCTGTTGTCTACTTTACTAGTAGATACACCCTCGCTTGCTTTCGCCTCCTGTTACCGTATCTCACGAGTCTCGAGGTGTCTACTGGCATCTCACTTATAGCTGTGAGGATCATTACGCAACCTATCTCCTCAGTGCAGGCATACCAGCAGGCTGAAGCAGTATGTTCTCGCGGAAGGACCGCCTAATGCCCACCTGGCTACCTTCTGCGCGCTCTGGAAGGGGCTACAATGAGATCGGCGATGGTACCTCTAATGACCCAATTGGTATGAAAGACTTGGGCTCGTGAGTACCAGGTTCCTCCTTGCTGTACCTCTACCAACGTCGTAAAAGTAGCCCGCCGCCAAACAGAGCAGATGACACTGTCTTTGCCAAGACCTCGAGACCACTGATCAAACATCCGAGTCGTTCCCGTTCCCACCGTGATAGTACTGCATCCATTCATCGTCAGCCAGCGGGCCACGTTTTCCAGAGAAATCAAGGGTTCCACTTTGGTGTACTTTGTGCCGCCGTCGTGATTGCGTCGGTTTTCATCACCAATGTTGTCCTAACTACATGGGCTTCTAGTCGATATGGAGTAAAAGGAGGGCTTGGGACGTTGCAGAGTGGGGCATGCAGTAAGACCAGGAACCTTGCTACGTGGCTCCATCTTGGGATCAATGTTCTCAGTACGCTGCTTCTTGGCGCATCGAACTACGCCATGCAATGTCTCTCTGCCCCGACTCGAGACGAGATCGACAAGGCCCACAGAAGAGGTCTTTGGATGGATATTGGGGTACCAAGTGTGCGGAATCTATGGCGAATCTCTCCGTCGAGACTCTTCATGTGGTGCTTAGTGGCAGCCTCTTCGATCCCGCTGCACCTGATGTATAACAGCGCTGTTTTCTCTACGCTTTCGGCAAGAGAATATTCAGTCTTTACCGTTACCAAGGACTTTCTTACTGGGGCTCCCTACAACATATCGCAGACTATGTACAACGCAAGCCTACAGTCTTATGCGCAGCCTATGAACGATGTGAAGGGATCCCCATATTATTCTCCAGCGGTAGCGGCGGCTCGATCTTTACGTGGCAATTTGACACAACTGCAGAGATTGGAGAACAAAGCATGTATCGAAGAATATTCAAAGGAGATCATCTCGATGAGATCAGATGTGTTGCTGATATCCTCGGACGACAACAATATTAGTACTGTGTTGGACTTTTGGCCCACATTGTCGCCCTCCTTTGCGGATCCACAATTACGCCGACCTCCCTGGCCCTGCGACTATTCCGACGGCACCTTTCATAACGACGTTACTTGCGACGTCAGGAAGAAAGCTGCCGAGGCGAGCACATGGCAGATAAATAATCGGCTAATTCAGTACTGTCTCAGCAAGCCGATCGAAGAGCAATGCAGGCTACAGTTCAGTGTCCGCATTATGGCCGTTGTGATCGCTTGTAACCTTGTGAAAATGATTGTGATGGGCTATATCGCGTGGAAGCGCCCTCTGAATTTAGTCACTGCTGGAGACGCGATTGCTTCGTTCCTGGACAAGCCTGATCAAACCACCGAAGGGAATTGCCTAGCAGGCAAGACGCGCTTCCAGAAAACTAAAAGCTGGGATATGATCACCATAAGGTGGGAACCAATAACGCGGTATTGGTTTCACGCTGCAAGTAAGAAACGATGGTTAATTTGCAACATATTGTAAGTGCAAGTTCATTTTGCTTCTCAATGGGTGCCCGGGTGCCCCTGTATGTTGGGAATCCTTCGAATTTTATAGACCAGAAGGGTTGACGAGTTGGTCCTTCTGACCGATAAGCTCCAGCCTCACCGCAGCATCACAAGGGATTTGATCACTTGACACCCCATCTACGTTGGCTAACCGTAAAGTCCAGATGCTTTATCACGCTCATATGCTCAGCAGTCCTTCTCAGACTCGGTCTTCAGAATGCTGGCCTTGCGAGCAAATCAATATCGCACCTGTGGTCCCTCGGCTTTGGCACTGTCACGTCAGAATCTTTGATTAGCTTGCAAATAGCATCAAGCCGAATAATTTTCACCATCGTCATAGCGAATTCGCCACAAGTGATTCTCTCGTTTTTATACCTTACATACAATGGCCTATTCACGTGCATGCTATTAGCAGACGAGTGGAACGACTACGCTCACACCCGCAAAGCACTTCGCGTAACGTCTCCGGTCGGAGATCAACGCTCGACATACCGACTACAATTGCCCTACAAGTATGGCGTTCCACTGTTAGTCATGTCCGGTCTCCTTCACTGGCTGGTCTCCCAATCAATTTTCCTTGCCCGTGTTTCGGTGTACGACAATCTTGGGGAGGAAGATACTATCCAATCGATTTCGACCTGCGGATACTCGTGCATAGCTATCATCTTCACGATCATCACGGGATTTACCGTCGTCATGCTCGGAATTGCAAACGGCCTGCGGAAATACAAGCCTGGCATGCCACTGGCTGGGAGCTGCAGTGCCGCTATTAGTGCTGCCTGTCATCCGCCTGCAGAGGATGTGAACCCGTCAAGTGATGCGGTCATGTGGGGTGTTGTGGGATATGAGACAGCGAAAGACGGCGCTGAGTATATTGGACATTGCTCGTTGACTAGCTTCGAGGTCCGCGCGCCCGTGTCAGGGGAGCTTTATGCTGGAGTAGGTTGGGAAAAGCAGGAATGAGGAATGCCATGCGGGCTAAGTGCAGAACATAAATTTTGACGAATAACGGTATGTTAGAGATTTACACTGTTTGAGGTAGATTAACTTGATATAGATATTATAATGATTCCTATTAGTACATGAAAGGTTGCTCATGTGATTTTCACCTCAAGTCCGAAGGGTAGAAGAAGGAGGTTGACAATTGTGGGTTGGCTGAGCAATTCGTCCATACGAGTATAATTGAGTTACTTTCAATTTGCAGAGATATTTGCGTTTGCTCAAGAAGCCTTTGAACAGAGTACCGGATCTTGACTCTATGGACGATAGGAGCAGCTACAGGATTCAAGTTGTCTTGAAATTCAAGTCCCCACTCCATTTTCGCATCCTTTTACCGAAAAATTGCAGGAAGACAATTAGGAAGAAGACCGCAGCAGTTATACCAGCCTGCACGCCGAAGCTTCCCTGTGGCCCCATCGCCGCCGCCCACCGGACCTGAAAGTACGACACGATGAATCCTCCCGTTGTCCGAGCGAAATTGATCCAGGCGGCAACTTCTCCGCTGGCTTCAGGATAGCTCTCGAGGTTGTAGGTGTTTAGAGCTACGGTGGTGATCATGATACCGAAGACGTACAAGCCCCATCCCAGGGCAGCCACCATGTAGTGGTATGCGTGCTGGAGAGAGAAGCCGAGGATGACGAGGCCTGCGACCATAAGAGGTGTCGTGAGGTAGATTACGCGGAGGCGGACTTCCGGCTCGAAAATGCCATTGTGGCGGCGGATATAATATCGCGCGTTGAGATCGTGCAGCCAGACCCCAGCGATTTCACCGAGGATTGCAGCTGTGATGGGAGTGAAGTAGAAGAATCCTGGGATGGGTCAGGAATTTCCACACACACAAATACGTTGAGATTTGACAATTTACAAAAGAAGAGGACTGACCGATCTGTTTGAGCCCAAAATTGTACAGTGGGGTCAAGAAGATGGAGAGTGTGGTGTTGATGCCGACGACCCATGCAAAGGTGAAGAGGAAATACACGACTGAAATGAACACGGTTGGCTTCATGACTACACGGATGGGCCGTAGCACTGCTTGCAAGAAGGTGTTTCTTTGCTTCCGAGACCGCCATTGTTCGACGCCTATGAGTCGAAGCATCCGGGATTGCCGCGGAGGTTGCTCTGACCGAGGAATCCTTCTGTTGTAATAGGTCTCGTCGACAAAGAGGATGATACCAATCAAGCAGAGCCCTGTCTCAATCGTATAGATCCAGAAAGGCCACTCCCATTTGAGTTTGGTAAGCTGAAAGGCTGCGAGGAGTGGTCCCATGTATGGTGATACGGTGACGAAAGCCGACCATACATTTATCTTGCGGCTTCATCAACGCCGTCAGCATATGGACATCCAGGCCATGGCTGGTGACCACCTACGCGTGTTCATGAAAGAAAAACATGTCCTTTATCATCATCAAGCCCCCCTACACGATCATCAATATCGATTCCCTTACAGATCTCATCACCACCTTCCTCGCGCACTCACCCCTTGCGACACGGTAGAGAAGAACCCGTTCAAGATCCTTGCAGCCATGAACGACTGGAAGGACGTCGCCCCAGCACACCATGCAGCCGTGGCGAGCGCCAGAACGATAAACCAGAACAGCACCGGCAATCTCCCGAAGAAAGCGGAGAGCGCAACGACGACAACGCCGCCAGCGCCCAACATGAATACGTTTCCCACTTGAGAATGGTTCACCGTATCCTCACTCAACTTCCACACCCTAGAAGCCCACCAAAGTCAACCACGAGAACTCCTTCAGACAAGATCTCCAGAAAACATGCAGAGCCCAAGATCTCACAACGACTCAAGAAACTCACATGGACTGCGGTATCAGCGTCACGGCTCCCGTCGCGCTCCCATAATCCGCCAGAAAAGCAGTCGCCGATATCACGAGCAGGATCAAATGTTTCGTGCCCTGCGACCAATTCAACGGATCTTGCGGATCATCCGTCGGCTGCGGGATGAGAATCGTATGGCCATCTTTCGTGGTCTTGTACGCCGTGCCGTCGGTGAGGTTGCGAGTGTCGACGAGGAGACCGTCGCCGGCGGGCTCGCGGTCCAGATCCCGCACGTCGACGCCTATGGTCTTTTCGTTGTCCATGGTGCTGCGACGATGACTATCTGACGAGGAGATATTTGGCGTGGTGTGAAGGGTTGGTGGTGGGGTGGTGAGGTGGTGAGGTGAGGGTGTAGGAGCAGAACTCGGAGCGAATAATCTCTTACCTGAGGTGCGTAGTAAGCCGTTAGCTCGAGCGTCTGCCAGCATGCACAATGATCCTTGGTGGCCTCTTAGCGCAATCTGTATCTTTCATGCTGCAGGAGCCATGTTGGTTTCAGGGGCCGAGATAGGCTGGATGCACCCACATGCAAATGTCGCATCGCGTATCCCTCCTAAGCCGGTTAATGTCGTCGTTTTTGTGGAAACGGTATCTACTACTCGTGTAGTGCGTTTGTCGTCCCGCTTGAAAGACGAAGCGTTACTCGCTCGTTGCCAGGAACCACCACTCCATTTCCGAAGGGCGCTTCCAGAACAGCCCCTAGTTGCGGGGCTTGCATAAGGGGGCTGCCGCGACGGATCATGCGTCTCAGGTCTAGGACCAATCCCTGGACAACATTAAACGAGTACACGCTTTCGTATGCATCTTGACGTAATTTGGGCGGGATATAGGCATTAATATGTAGGGGTATCTATATATCCACTTATTGGTCAAACACTTTGTCGTACATGATTGCGAAATGTCTACGAGACGCCTTCTTCGGTCTCTACGACAGCTTCTTTATTCTCCAGCGTTGACAGGTGTCGCTCCTTCGGCTGATTACGATAGCTCACGTTGATGTCCGTGGTCTTGACAATCGCCCCTGGAACTCTCATTGCAGGTTCCTCGACAACGGTCTCAATTCCATCATCCAGACCCTTCGCAGCTTTCACACTGGTCTCGAATGCAGGATCAGGATCAGTCGCAGTAGGCAGGTCGACCGACGAGGCAGGGTTTTTGGACGATAACGTTCGTAGTCGATATTCATCATCGTGATGGGACACATAGCCTTGCCTGCTGTACCGTAACCTATCGGTATACTGGCTGGCGTTGCTTGTCTTGCCTGTTGGGCCCCGGGTAGTGAGTGAGATGATTGGTTCCAGTAGGGGTTTCAGAGTGGGTATGCAGGCAGCGACAATGATTGTATACATTTCTGTCGCGAGCCATATGACGAGGGTGACAGTGTCCCATGTGTAATCGCTCCGTGCCGTAAGAGCTTTCAACTCGATGGTCTTGACGATAGAAGCAGCTCCTGCGAGCAGACCGAGGGACATAGCACTACCCAGACTGATCTTCAGAGACAATTTCATTTGTAGGTTCCATATGATGGTAATCGGGTACAGTGCGAGCACGATGTCTGTGAGGGATGCAAAAGCTTTTCAGAGTTAGAACGAGATCCGCTGGAATGACTTGGAGGCAGGGGCTACATACAGGCCTGCCAGTAGCCCACATCCTGCTGGACGTGAGGCGGATAGCAAGTCCCGTCGATACTGGAGTCCCACAGCTTCGCAGCAGGAGTACATTGGCCAAATATCCACGCGACACATATGGTATTGATGACTGTGAGTAGCGCGATAGTGGTGTACAAGAACCATTGTCTGGCCTTGTTTGGGCTTATTATCCGAAGTAGAAGTAGAGCAACTGATACCTTGCCGAACCCGGCGCTCATAATGCTGAAAGGTTGAGATATCCAATTCAACTTTACAGCAATTACTTGCTCGTAGGGTGATAATGTGGTGAAGTGTCTTCCAGTTCCGTAGGTGACCTCGGGTGTCATGATGCTCGTGCAGACCACAGCCAATAACTGGTTGGTAAATGTCAGCCCAGTGACAAGAATAACAATCGAGGACTTGAAATTTACCAATGCCCATAGAATCATCCAGTCATCAATGCCCATGTTGTGAATGAGTCGCGTCCGCGCGTACACTCTGGCAGCAACGAAGATGCAAGCGATGGCGCATTCCGCCCAGATAACGGTCAGTATCAGTGCTCCGCGGTTCGCGTTTCTGTACGCTGGAGTATCTTCCATGGCTGACCTGGCTACTGAAGGAAAGCCTCCTGCTCTTCAGTGCCAGTACAGAAGCATCTCCCTACCTATGAGCTCTGAAGCAGGTCCATTCAAAGGTTGAAAGCTTACTCCAGCTGGGGGTTGACATTCAAACAATGATCCTGTTTTGCCAAGGCCTTTAGCGGCCCACCATTTGACATTCCCCTGGGATGATACATGAAAGATTACGGAATACTCCGTACAACACCATCAAATGACTCGGTTACCCTGTATGGCTTGGGAACTCCGTGTTCCTTGCGGCACAGACCAGAGTGGGAAGGCAGCTTATCGCAGGTATGATTGGATCGCCACAGTCTTTTGACACTTGGAGTCATCATGCAGGATGCATGGAAAAACGTGCTGTTATCTACCTTAGCACCAAGCGACATGTCAGGGATCTCCAAATCCTTCCCGACGAGCCGCGCCAATCAAAGCCGCTGCTACTGGGAAGAACTTACGACACTTTGGCTAGGGATTGCATGCTATGCATTCAGCCATCGGCTTTTCGAGGAGCTTGCGGCAATACATAACAGCGGTACGGGACAGGGCGTGGCCAATAGACAGTGAGGAATAGAAAAGATCCCTGCCAAGGTGATCTCCGAGCACGAATCCTTCGCGCACTCCTCCCTTGCATCCTGTACCGAACGCCCTGGTTGGTCTAAGGGGACACGGGGGCACGGGGGGGATGGCCACTAATGATGTCCCTTATCCACACGTTGATTCCTCTTCGTCCAATACGGGATCGCGAAGCAATGGCCCCATAGCAGATGTTTGGGAGTTATCATTAAAAAGCAATTGTCAGCCATGGGGAATGCGTCTGATGCTCGGAAGGACACTGTCGATCTGACAGCATCAATTCAGCAAGTCAATCAGATCATCGATCGCTTGGGAAAAGCTAGTGGCCTTGATGGAGAGCAACGTAAGACTCTGCTTGAAGCCTCACGAAGACTGAGGGATTCCATCGAGACTCCTGTTGAGTACATCTTCAGGTTCGTTTTTCAGGTAAGAACGCGGATGGCGCGCACCTTCAAGTCGCCGCTCAATCATCCCACTAGCCTCACCAAAATGCCGCTGTACGAATAGCGCTGGACATTGGAGCCTTTGAAGCTCTTCAAGAAGCCGGTGAAGAGGGGGCGACCGCAACGCAGCTGGCGGAAAGGGCCAATGCAGAACCTGCCGTAGTTGGTAGGATGGAATGTTTAGAATCCCACGCTCTTCCATAATCCTGATGAGATCCCAGTCCGCATCCTACGAGGACTGGTAGCACTGGGGATTGTGGGAGAAATCGGCAAAGAGCATTATGTATCCACCCCAGTGTCCGAGGCGTGGATATCGCCGCCACTGGCCGGGTGTACCAAACATTTGTTCGTTCACCTTGTAGTCCTAGCCTGCCCGCAAGCTCAGCTGACACGCATTCAGATTCGATGAATCAGCCTTCTCACTTGCTCGACTCCCTCAATTCCTCAAAGATACCGCATACAAGAACCCAGGCGACGGGCCGGCTCCTCGTGGACCCTTCGAAAGCGCGTTCGACACTGATTTGGGCTTGTTCCAGTTCTTGAACCAGCGACCGGAACGCTTGGAGGCCTTCAATTCATTCATGGAGGGGCAGCGAAGGGGACGGAAGGCCTGGTATGACAATTTCCCCGCAGAGAATTTGGTTAGGAAAGGGGTGAATAACGACGTTGCCTCCGTGCTCATGGTCGATGTTGGCGGTGGACGCGGGCATGAACTCGAGGATTTCAGGAAAAGATATCCGGATATGGCTGGAAGACTCATCCTTGAGGATCTGCCCGAGACCATAAACGATATCGCTCGTCTGGATGAGAGTATGGAGAGGATCGAATATGACTTCTTTACGCCGCAGCCTGTGAAGGGTGAGACTTCCCCGTCAATCGACTATTGATCTGAGTGCTAAAACCTTGTGCTCCCGAATAGGTGCACGCGCTTACTACTTTCGTTCCATCTTCCACGACTGGCCTGATAGCGCCTGTCTGTCAATCCTCCGCAACACGGTCTCAGCAATGGACCCCAGACATTCTATGGTGCTGATCAACGACTGGGTCTTGCCGGATGAGAAGTCTCCGCTGTTTGCATCGATGATGGACATCAACATGATGGCGCTCCTGAGTGGGAAAGAACGATCGGAGACGCAATGGCGGGAGCTGTTAGATAAAGCCGGATTGGCAATAGTGAAAATATGGAGTACGGATAGGGACAGCGAAAGCATCATTGAAGCGGTGATTAAACATTGAGGCTCGAAGATAAAATTAGCTAAAGGTAATATGCATGAGATCATCGTTAGCCTCTCGATTGGACGACAGCTGAACATGTTCATCGCGCCGTGATGTATATGTACATTGCTAAGTGCAACTTGTTGCCAGCTAGTAGGGTGCGAGGCCATGTTCTCAACTTTCGGGAACGAGGCTGAAGCCGCTTGGGGAGCGCACGCGTGTGGGAGTCCTACACCTCACGTGCTTACTTGAGTAGTGTCAGGGACTTAAATAAAAGCTATGGTCGAGGGAATATACAAGTCGCCTGAAGTACCCTGGGCAAGGTACCGCAAGCCAAGGACGCGCTAGCCCTAAATGGACTGATATACTCTGTGACACTATAATACTGATTCATAATTCATCGTCCTCGCGATTTGCTATCCTAGGAAGGTCTTTCTGTTGACACCTCGAGGTGTCCAGAACAACAGCCCGCTGGTTCTCATGCAACGCCACCCTAATATCCCCCACAGCTCTCTCGTTATACTTGTACAACGCTTTACTGCGATCGATCCGCGTTTCCTCGGCCACACGCGCAAGTGCACACCCACCCATCGACGCACCAACGATCAGACACCTGGGATCCGTGTAATCAAAATGCAACAAGTCCCTCCACCCCCTCGTCCTTAGCGCCTCCTCAACGAGCAATACGATAACCGCGATATTAATAGCGAAGGTCAGATAGATGTACAACGCCGAACCGTATCTGAAGGCGTTGATCTCGACTGCCGCATACACAAGGCTGGAGTCGTTCATGATCATTAGCTGAGCGCTGGCGTAAGCTACGAGGAGGTCGTCGACCATTGCGGTGACGGAATTGGTCAGGCCGGCGAGGGTGGCTTCGGCCTGGGAAGGAGGGACGGCGACGGAGCTATTGTAGCTGGCGATGCTGGAATTGAAAGAGTCGCCTAGGATGGCGACGTAGAGACTGGTTTGGTCATTGGTGATGAGCTCGAATTGGCGGATGAGCGCGCGCGTGAGGTTTTGACCGGCAGGAAAATCGATCCCGTCGGATACTTCGGTGACGTTGATGGAGTGGTCTGTGAGACTGACTGATACATTGAAGGTTTTTGGTGAGAAGTTGATGGTGCATTGGGTTGCGTTTAGTGTGGCATAGCTTTCGCCGGCGGCGATCCCAAGGATCCGCCCCGTGGAGGCATTGTTGGCTGTAACGCCGATGGAGACGATAGCGTCGGTGTTGTGACCATAAAATTCGGAGTACTCTTTACCCCAGTCGCCGCTGTTCGGGAGATTGCCGTGGATGGGATAGATGTTCGTGTCAGACTCTGCTTCGACAACGTACTTGGTGCTCAGATTATAGATACACTTCACGTCTGCACGAAGGCCGTTTTCCTGATATGCGTAGCTCAAAGCAAGCGGATTGCGAGCGATGACATCGTCTACAAGCCCAACAGAGGACCCTACGCCGTGGGATCGGCCATTGTATGTATAGCGAGAATTGTCAGATTTCTGATGCTGTCGAATCCTACCGTCTACCGTTGTCGCAGATGCAGCCGACGATATCAAAGATCCTAGCATTCTGACCCCTGGAGAAAAGCTGAAAAGACCTTTCGAAGTCCGAAGAAGCGGCCCACTTTTGCCAATCTCGGAAGGCCAGAATCTCCGCAATTGGCATCGCAAATTGCAGTACTAATGGGCACCGTTCCAGTAGCTTTAGTGGTGTTCAGGCCAAAGGGTACGGTCGAGAGACCACATACTTTCCTCGGAAAATGTTCAGTCGAAGATACCAAGCACGAGAACAAGGAGCTTCCCAGAAGCGGTAGAGCGCTCCAAGTGGTAGACATTGTACCTAAACACAACTTCAGGCCGGTCGTATTTCCGAAGTCGGCAAAGTTGTGTTCCGTTTCTGGTTCGGCTATCAACTCATGATCAACGTGGTTAAATCGAGGACAAATTAGAGATCGATTGCTGGTTCCGAATATGAGGATAGCCTAAAATATTACCTTTGAAAGCAGGCGAGGCTGTTCGATTTGAAGAACAATTAATATTATGTAGCACGATCAACGTGCATTTAGAAAAGAGAAATACAATGAAAAGGTAGAGGTGCAGAGGAAGAAAAAATCCGGACATAACATAGCTTTTCACGTTGAAGAAAGAGACCAGATACGGCTATTAATGATCGTAGGATTCCGCACTCATTGAACCTGGCTATAGCCACGTCGCATAGTTGCGGGCCACAACTCAGGGCGCAGGCCGGGAGGATCGTACTGCTATGCCAATATCCGTTTTGCGGCTTTGTGCAAGAGCCGCGTCCGTCAAGACATGGTGGTACTCCTTTACTCAATGAATGACACAAGCGATGCGAATAGAGGACGACCAGAGCATCGACGGCCATCACCCTCGATTTTGTCTTGAGTTGACTACGCAAGCCCACAGGACGCGACAGATCTCACTCGCATCACATAAGTAGTATCATTTTTCCCGCTTCAAAACCAATGCGTACCCGCAGAAATCGGACGAGAAGATGTGGCATCTTGTTCGCTCGGTGTTGGGTGCATTCAGAATGTGATAAATACGAGTCGAGACTGAAAGGAATTCGAAGTTGGAAACTGCATAGCCATATCAGCTGTGGCGATTGATTGGTGTAAAAGTTCTCTTGGCAAACATTTAGCGTGTGCAGTTTTAATGCGATTGGCCTGCTATAACACGCTGACCCCGACCCCGCTAAATTAAAAAGTAATCGCTGATTTTATTAGAGCTATATAATTATACTACTTAATAGTTAATACTTATAATAAATATCTAAGTAGGTTAAAAGATATATATTTATTTATAATATCTAAGGCTTTAATAATTATAGAAATCTATTTATATATATAGAAGATATAATTAATTCTATATAAAATCTATATATCTTAGTACTACTTTACCCTTATTTATATTAATATACCCTACTATTTAGTAATTATAACTTATAATAAATATCTAAGTAGGTTAAAAGATATATATTTATCTATAATATCTAATACTTTAAAAATTATAGAAATCCGTTTATATATATAGAAGATATAACTAATTTAATAAGTTTACCTATAAAAATCTATATATCTTAATACTACTTTATCTATTATACTTATACTTATACCTTCCTAATATACTCTACTAGTAATAATAACTTATAATAAGTATTTAAGTAGGTTAAAAGATATATATTTATTTATAATATCTAATACTTTAAAAATTATAGAAATCTATTTATATATATAGAAGATATAACTAATTTAATAAGTTTATTAAGTTAAAATTTTATTATAATTTATAGAGTCGTAGTTAGGGTCTTATAGTAGGCTAATCGTATTAAAACTATATACGCTAAATAGACTTAGTACTTAGTACTTAGAGCTAGTTTCTCCGATAAATTATAGGAAAAGTGTAACTAAGTAGTAAAAAGGCTTATTCCTTCTTATTACCTTTATACCTTAGACGTACTATTAATTAGCTAGTAAGCTAGTCGCTAAGCCCCTTTAAGTTAGAAGGCTAACTACGTAGTAGGAGGGTGGTACGTCTAAGCGTAAACTTCTATAATTTTACTAGATATCCTATTTTTTAGTAACGCGTTATATAAATTTTTCGCTTATTAATAAAATTTATTAAAATTTAACTTTATAACGTAATAGTATAGAATTCTATTATATAAATACTAGCTACGTTAATACCCTAATTATACTCTTACTTCTTCTAATTTTAACTAGCCTACTTTTAGCTTAATCCGCCTCTAATAAACTATTTATAATACTATCGCCGTCTATTAACTCTAAATTTCTAAAAATCCTAGTAGCTAGTATTACAACCCGTCGTCTTCTAACTAGAAGGCTCCGGAGTCTAGGTAGATCTCGTAGAGAGGAGTATTAAGGACTAAGGTAAATAGGCTTCGTACTAAACTAGTCTAATACAGGTGGAGTACTATATTTAGTATCTAGGAGATATCTAGGTTAATAATATAAGTTAAGCACGAAGCTCTTATCTAAGGGAAAGATTACGCTTTCTATATAGATATAGGAAAGTCTATACTCGCGCTAGTCGCTAGCGATCGACCTACGTCAACTAGAGCGATTAGGTCGAGTAATCGCTCGACCCGTTATACTAAGGCATATTTGACTTTAGTAAGCGCTTATAACGTCTACTAAGGCTCTACTACTAAGGTTGTAATATTACCCCTTATCCCCTAAACCTTTATCCTAAAGGTTAGATAAATATTTATATTATCTCGTCCGTAGTAACGCCGTACTAAGCTATCGGATCGAGTGGCTTATAAGGGAGTAACTGTAATAGTATCGTGTCTACGATACGTAAGATCTTAAAAGGAGTATTAGGTATCTTCTCTCTCCTAAAGGTGCGCGGAATATATCCGGCTCGGAAAATAATATAAACCGGCCGTACCTATTATCTACTTCTCTAGTATTAATAAAGCTATAGAGAAGCTCGAACGCGAAGAGATGGAAATAGAGGTAGTATAGGAGGCTACTAATAAAATCGCTTGTTAAAAATAGACGAAGCTGAAACGCCTTCGTCGATAGAAGCGTTTCCTAAAAGAGTAGGAATAGCGGATATTTAATAAGGGTCTCGACGATATTAAGGAGTTAGAACGTTTAAAAGAGCTTAAGAAGGCCGGTGAAGTTAAACGGGTACTCGTAGAGTGTCCTACCTTTTCAGAGTTCGAGGGTTCCAGAACTCTCTCGCCTAGAGCTCTCGAGTGGATCGCTTAGGGTATGTCTAGGTTTAGTAATACTACTAGAGGAGCTCTTAACAGTTCGTAAGATTTATAACTAGTTCCTAGGTATTTTCTAAGTCCTCGTATCCTTTCTATTTTACTAGGTAGCTCTAACCTTATTATAATAGAATTATTTCGGCTTCGAATTTATTCTCTTCTTCTATCTAGAAGTAGAAGGTTTCTTATAAAGGTATATTAGGGTCTACTAGTTCTAATATCAAGATATAGAATACTAGGTAGATTTTAGCGTCGGGTAGAAGCTATAGTTTATAGTTAACAGGCCCTTTATTTCTAATAACTAAAAATGGTCCGACTTTAATATAGTCTAGTTTCCTACTTAGTCTTATACCTTTCAAATTTTTTATAAGGAGATATACTTTATCCCCCTTCTTTAGCTAAGGACCTAGTTTTCTTTTCTTATTCACTAACTTCTTTATAATAGTATTAGTCTCGCTAATCGTGTACTATATATCTTTATATAGGCTTTTTATGTCCGAGGTTAATACTAAGGCTTTTTCGGTATCTAGTCCTTGTCGAGGATCTAGGAACAAGTTCGCGTGTCGGCCGTAGTTTGTAAAAAACGGTGATAGCCTTATTATATCTAACCTTTTATCGTTATATACTAACTATACTATTAGGAGTAATATAACCTAATTATTTTACCTTTTATTAACGTAGTATCTAAGGTA
>JAABUV010001442.1_pt1 | contig 34527 bp, 50 predicted proteins | sample 5559971 | NCBI WGS metagenome assembly JAABUV01 (sample SAMN10711881, study PRJNA513362) | rock metagenome | isolation source: Antarctica rocks | place: Antarctica: Victoria Land, Knobhead nord | collected 2015-12-19
GTCGGGGGCGTGGGCATACGCGCACTGCTGGCGCAGTCAGAGGCACGGCCAGCCCTGTTGCTGCAGATGCATACAATGAAGTGCCTGGCTGGCAGCACGCCGCTCCTGCGTGCAGGCGCTAGTGCGCGCTGCATCGAGTGGGCCTGCTTGTCGAGCTGGGTGTTCTCCACCGCCGCGCATGTGCCAGGCAGCAGACAGGCCCGCTGCACCTGAGCCTGTTCCCGCCGCTCTGCTTCGGGCTGGCAGCGGCGCCGGTCTGCAGCCTGCTGACGAGCGGGCGCGCCGGGCAGGTCTGGGACCTCGTGGTGGTGGGCGCGGGCGTGGCGGGCTGCGCGCTCGCCTTCTCGCAGGGCCAGGTGCGCGGCACGCGCGGCGCCGCCGCGCCAGGGCCGAGCCGCGGCGCCTGGGGCGCCCGGGACGTCCCTCGCCTCTGCCGTGCCTAAGTCGCAGCCTCGCTGTTGGAGGCAGGGCGGCGCCCGGCCGCAGCTGCACGCCGCCGGGCACCACGGACCTGCAGCGCCCAGTGGCCCGCTCAGGCAGGCCGGTGCTCGCGCAGCCAGCCAGCAGAGAGGCCCGCTGCTTGTTACGCTGCTGCAGCACAGAGGGGCAGGTCCGCCCCCGCCGTGCCGCAAGCAGTCCCCTTCCGGTGACCTTGAGTGGCGGGAGCGGGCGAGCGGGCGCGTGCTGGTATGCCATGGGCCTGTTTCCCATTGCCATGGGCGACTTCCTGCCGCCGGTCCCACACCTGCAGCGCCAAGGCAGTGCCGGCGCCAGGCGGGCCGGCGCGTGCTGCTGCTGGAGCGCGATCTGGCGCAGCCGGACCGCATCGTGGGCGAGCTGCTGCAGCCGGGCGGCTACCTCATGCTCAAGCGCCTAGGCCTGGCCGGCGCCGTGCTGGGCATCGACGCGCAAAAGGTGGGCGCCGCCCGTGTCGCGGCAGCCGACAGGCTGTAGGGCCCCATACCCTGTGATGTGCAGGAGGCGGGCGGCCGGCGCCTGCTCGTGCGACGAGCGCAGGGCCGAGGCCTGGCAGAGCCGTCTCTGGGCAAGCCTCTCGATCTGGCGGTCGTGTCACCGAGCGCGTGCTGGGCGCTGGTGCGTGGCCAGCCTCACAACGCAACAGGATGGGGTCGTTTGCAGCTTTTGGGAGAGACATGCTTGCGCCCCGCTGGAGCTTGTGCTCATCTTCATCACAAGCCTCAGGCCATTTGTGACACGGGCGGCAACGCGACAATGCAGTGCTCTGCTGCTGCAAGGCAATGATGCCACGGCTGAGGCAATGGCTGGGTGTCCCGCAACTTTCCAGCTACTGCATGGGTAAGAACGGCGCTGGCGGCAATCGCAACAATGCACTGCTCTGCTGCTGCAAGGCGCTGATGCCACACCTGGGCGCGCTGCAGGTGTACGGGTACTGCATGTTCAAAAACGGCGCCGAGGCCAGGGTCGGGTACCCCACCGAGGGCTTCGAGGGCGACGTCGCGGGCCGCTCGTTCCACAACGGCCGCTTCGTGCAGCGCCTGCGCCAGGCGGCTGCGGGCGCGCCCGGCGTCGCGCTGCGCCAGGGCACCGTGCGGCGCCTGCTGTCAGGCGCGGCCCCGGCGCGAGCTGGCGGCTCGGGGCCTGGCGTCGTCGTGCCGTGGCCGCCTCGGCATATGTTGCAGACATGGGCAGAGACCACAGGAGAGCCTCAAAAAAAAAACCCCCGAGTGATGCTGCTCGGCGCCAGGCGGGAGGGAGTGGTGCGAGGGCGAGGTGGTCACTGGCGTGGCTTACCGCACGCCCGACGGCCAGGAGCGCACCGCGGCTGCCGACCTCACCGTGGCCTGCGATGGCATGTACTCCTCGCTGCGCGCCAAGCTGACCGTCCCGCAGGCGCGCCAAGCTGACCCTCCCGCAAGCGCGCCGCGCGGGTGCGGGCCGGCGCGCGCGCCGCATCGCGCGCGGCGAGCAGCGCTCGCGTGTCCTGCAGCTCCTCTGTGCGGTATCATGTGTCTGACAACGCGGGCATGACCCTCCATGCCCTGCCTTGCTCCGCATGAGTACCACACCCATCTTGCCAGCATGCAGCCGGGTGAGTGTGTGCTAGTGTGTGCTGTGCGGTCAATGGTCAATGGCGATACCACCTTGTCAAGCAAGGTGCAGTGTCAGAGCTTGCCAACGTGCAGTCTAGCCTGGAGGTACGGACGTGACCTGAGCAGGCTGAAAGCATGGGCGCCCATGCGCCTGTGCAGGTCGCTGCGCCAGGAGGTGCGCCGGCCAGCTCGGGTGTGATGCGCTGAGTGCGCCCGCTCCCGCGCAGATCGCGCACCCCTCGTTCTTCGTCGGGCTGCTGCTGCGGGGCGCGGCGCTGCCGTACGCCAACTACGGGCACGTCGTCCTCGCGCAGCCCTCGCCCGTCCTCTTCTACCCCATCTCCTCGACCGAGGTGCCGCCCCTGGAGTGGCGCCCCGAGCCCATGCCCCCGACCCAGCTTGTATTTCGTTCTCGATCTGCGGTCTTGCTGACAGGTCCCGCCCGCGCATGTTACCACCGGCGGCACCGTGCGGGCGCCGTGCGGGCAGGCTCTTGCGCGCTGCTGGCCCGCGCCATACCGGCCGTCCTGTCCATCCTGTCCAGGGCGCGGCTCCACCTGGCGGGCGCACGCCCGCTGAGTCCGTGCAGCGCACAGCCTAGATTCTGCAGGGCTAAGTTTTGATGCGTCAGGTTGCACCATCAGGCCTGTTTGTTGTGGCGAGGAGGGCTGCCAACCGCGGCGCGCGCGAGCGCGCGTGCAGGTGCGCTGCCTGGTGGACGTGCCGGGCGAGCGGCTGCCTAGCGCGGCCACGGGCGAGCTGGCCAAGTACCTGCGCGGCACTGTGGCGCCCCAGGCGCGGCCACGCCCTGGGGGAGGGCATACTCACCCTAGCCTGCCAGCCCTGTGCAAGGCACCGGGGCAGGATTTAATGCCCGCCCTCAGACCCGGGCAGGCCTACCTGCGGGAACCTCGCCCCGTGACGGCTGGCGCCAGGTGTCCGGGCTCCTGCAGGCCAACCTCGGGTATGCCCGCGACGCGTTGCTAAATTTTTTTTCCACCCAGGGCCGACTGAGCATGCACGAGCCTCGACCGCTCTTGTGAAGGGCCCGCACAGCAGCACATCAGGCGCCGCCTGGTCACAAGCGCTGATGGAGCTGCCAAGGTAGAGCAATTGCGGGTTTCAGTCCTCGCGCGTCTCAAAGAAGGGGGCCGTCATCCGCGTGTGTGCCGCGGCGCAGGTGCCGCCGCAGCTGCGCGCGGCCTTCCTGGACGCCGTGGACGCGGGGCGCGTGCGCTCGATGCAGAACAAGAGCATGCCGGCCGCGCCGCTGCACCGCGCGGGCGCGCTGCTGCTGGGCGACGCGTTCAACATGCGGCACCCGCTCACAGGCAAGTGGCCCGGCCGTGCCGAGCGCCCAAGGCGCTGCTGGAGAGTGATAGCCCTGCTGCTGGCGGAGGTTGCGCCCGCTGTCACTCTGGCACAGCTTTGATACCCTCGCAAGCTCGGTATTCAGGCTCTGCTTTGAAAGTCCTGTTGATAGCGTGCATGAGTCGCGCCGCGCCGCGCGGTTGGGCTGGCAATCGGTCAGGCTTCACAGCCTGCCTCGCGCAGCGCCGGGCGTCACGCCCGAGGGGCGCGCCGGGGCGCAGGCGGCGGCATGACGGTGGCGCTGAGCGACGCGGCGCTGCTGGCGGACATGCTGCGCCCGCTGCCGGACCTGCACGACCCGCTCGCGACGGCGGCCGCGACGGCCGCATTCCACACGCGGCGCAAGCCGCTGAGCGCGACCATCAACACGCTGGCCAACGCGCTGTACCGCGTGTTCTGCGCGGGGCCCGGCGCCGCGCACGAGGAGATGCGCCAGGCGCGCGCCCGTGTTGTTTCTTACAGGGTAGGGTAGGGTCAATCAACACACTGGCTAACGCGCTGTCCCGCGTGTTCTGCGCGGGGCCCGGCGCCGCGAATTAGGAGATGCGCCTGGCGCGCGCCCGAGGCACCCGTGCACATGCCCGCCCCCGACCCACGATGTCCCAAGGGGGTGCCCGCTGCAGTGCACGCTCGCAGTGCAGAGCCGCAAGGACCTCGCTCGCGTGTTGGCCCGCGTGTGTGCATGCAACACCACGCCGTGTGTGCAGCAGCGCCTGGTGTCAGTGTGCAGACCGCTGGCGCCAAGGTGCGCCCGGTCGCTGATGTGCTTCGCATGGGTAGGTGTGCGGCGGAGGCAGTCGTCGGGCGGCCCTAATGCATGATTCTGCCCTGCACATGTGAGAGGGCTCGATGCCAGCAGGACTGGGGCGCCCCTACAGGGCCCTGAGCCGCGTGCCCGCGCCGCACGGCAGGCATGCTTCGACTACCTGCGCCTGGGCGGCTGGTACAGCGCGGGGCCGGTCTCGCTGCTGTCGGGGCTCAACCCGCGGCCGTCCGTGCTGGTCATGCACTTCTTCGCGGTGGCCGTGTTTGGCGTCGGGCGCCTGCTGCTGCCGCGCCCGACCTTTCGGTGCGGGGCCTGGTCGCTACCCTAACCCTATACCCGATATACGCAGAGAAAGTCCCCACGCGTGCTCCCTGCTGCCTCGAGCCGCTCCGGCCTGGCCGGCCGCCGATGCTGTGGCCGTTGCCCGACCGCCGGTATCCTGCTGAAACGCGATGGCAGGCGTGTGCTGGACCGGCGAGTCGCGTGCGTGGGTGTGCGTCTATGCTGCGGCGCAGGCGCGTCGGGGGTGCCGCTCTGAGATGTCCGGCGCGGCGCCTGCGCAGGGGCGTGTGGATGGGCGTGCTGCTGCTGTGGTGCGCGGCCAGCATCATCCTGCCGATCATCCAGGCGGAGGGCGTGCTGCGCGTCTTCTTCCCCTACCTCGTGCGCAACCCGCAGGTGACCCCACCAGCATGGAACGCTCGCGACCCCTCAGCTCCTGATGAGGTTGGCACGCCTGTATGTCCTGACTGTTAAGCGACGGCTGCAGAAGAGCGTGCACAGTGCACGACCGCCTTATTGCCCAAATACATGCACGGCAGTACTGAACAAGCCTGGTGGAGAGCTTGAGGGCGGCAGCTCCACCTCTGCTCCCAGGCCTAGTGGCGATGAGTGCATGGTGTTTGGATGCGCAGGCGCGGCTGAGCCGCACCACCATGAAGCGCGTGTTCTCCGAGCAGGCGCTGTCCGCTGCCGTCGAGCGGGCTGAGCGGAGAGGTGCAGCAAAGGGGCAGCAGAGGTGTTGCACAGTGCGTTAGCAACCGAGCACTGTCTGAAGTAGAGTCTGTTACAACTAGAGTGCGATTGCATCTATTGGAACACACTGCACAGCATTTTCACACAACAGTGGTAGGCAAAGAGGTGATAGAAGAGTGCTTGTTTTCAGGGCACTACGAGTGATTTTGCTGGACAACAAGTGCTTCGGGTTTACTGTCTATTTGAAGGGAATTGTAACAGACTGGTGTGCAGTATTGAAGAGTCCAGAATTGATGTAAAGTAATTTGTAGCACGTATGTGAAAGACATGCAGGCACAATGCAGGCTCTTGACACCTTTCACCACGCAACACTTGCACTGTTGCATGGTCAATGCTTTACCTTTTACCGTTGCAACACTTCAGTGTTGCATGGTAATCAGTTTGCAACCGCTTAGCATTGTTACCGCTCATATCTTGCATGCATTTGTTACAAACTTGCATACATTCTAGAGTATGTTCACGACGTGCACCACATTAGAGACACAATGATGCATATTTCTATGCTAGTATGTCAGCTCTCACGACCTGCAAAGCAACCTTCGCGCGACGGCTACTGCAGCTGCGGCTTCAGCAGCTCACGGCGCTGCGACGGGAAGGGCTGCATGAAGGTCAACACCTCGGAGATCTTGCAGTCAGAGTCGGAGAACACCAGCAGGGTCAGGCCGTACACCTTGGACCTGCAACCAAAACAAACAAGTGTGAGCTTGACACATAAGTGCACGAATGACAAAGCAGCACGCAGATGAAAGCACGCAGCCACGCATGATGTGGTCGGACACCGCATGGCGCGTTGACTAAACCCAGGGCGCACGCACCAGTCGCTCTTGTACTCGCCGGTGGTCCGCCAGAAGATGAACGCCTGCGCATGGCCAGCTGTGAGCAATGTGCTGGTCAAACAGCGCACTGACACGGAACACCTTCAAATTATCAATTCATCACAAACGCGATCGGCTTGCATACCTTGTTGCCTGCCGACACCGCCACAGTGCTCTTGTGCTCCTTCGGGTTCCACTCCTGTAGCAAGCAAGCACACAATGCATGAGAACACACTCCTGTACCAACTCAAGCAGCATCGTACAGGCCATGCACAGTCATTCTTCAAAACACATGCCATAAGTGCACTTCCCACCCATTCCTGGTCTTTCCGAGCAGTTGCAGCATTGCAGCAGAGCACATGGGACTCAAGTCACCTTGAAGACACTCTGGATCATGCCCGTGAACGACTCCACGCCCTGCTGCTTGCTGCCATAGATCAGGTTGTACAGGTGCACATCCTTGGTCATGATCTCGCCCGCCTTGCTCGCGTCGCCCGTGGCCCAGATCTGCCACGCAGCACAGGCGCGTCACACGTTGCTGAAAGACCCTTACCCATAATCTGCATACCAGCTCCTGTTCACATGCTTACTTAAAATAAACTAGGGGCCACAAACTCGTTGCTGGAGCGCCAGAACACAAATACAACGGAATGAGCACCTTCCAAGCAAACACCAATTTACAGCAGCATACACATTTCTGTTGATGCTCAATGCTGGACACACTGCCTGCAACGTATGGATAGTGCTCGCGCCTGGTTGTACAGAGAGGCGTAGTGCTCGTGCTTCTGCGCGCGCTCCTCGCTGGGCTTCGCATCGCCGGAGCCCTTGTAGTGCTCCGGCGAGATGCCCAGGCTCTTGATGTCGGGGACGTGCTGCAGCTGCAGCACACAGCAGGGCACACCCCCTTTCAGGTCAATGCTCTCCGACGTGCTACGCGTACAGGGTTTGTTGCCACATGCATCATGCACATGATCACAACAGCGTCACTTAGCAGTGAAGTTGGCATATCAACCAAACAGGGCAAATCCCAAATCTGCATAACATCTGGTTCCAGCAAGCTAAAAACAAGCAGTCACCCACTCCCTGGTAGCCCCTGCATTCACACTGCACCACACAGTGGGCAAGCACCTTCTTCTCGGCCTCATCGTGCTGCAGCTGGCGCAGGAAGTAGATCTCCCTGATCTTGTCCTGCTTGTCGAAGACGTGGTAGAACATGCCTGGCGGCTTGTCACAGGTGAGCTTGCCAGACACCAGCGGACCAGCTTCGAAGCTACACTCACAGATGGCGCATACCCAGCGTGGTCGAGGGCGTGGGGCCAGTGACGCCCTTGGGCGTGACACCCTGTCACAAAAACTCAATCCGTCAGCATTCAGTATATTCTAGCAAGGCTGAGCTATGCAGGTAAACCCATAAGGTGAGCACCTTGTCTGCGTGGAAGCTGAAAGCGACGTCGTCGTGCTCGTCCACCGCGCCGGCAATGGGCATGTGCTCATAGTGGTACTTCTTAATGTACTCCTGTAAACATGCGCAGACACCAACTTTGTACTAGCACAGCTTCCAGACAGTATATGACAGCTCAAAGCCCGCCGGCGATACAGGAGTTTTGCGGCTGCTGCAGCTCTACCACAATAACACTAAACAGCCCAGACACACATAGACTAACGTAAATGATGCAAATGCAGCCACGACCATGCCCATCGGCATCTGAATAAGCTCACCTGGAAGTAGCCCTTCACGGTCTGGGCGCCTGCAGGGCGAGTAAGCAAGGAGCGTCAGTGCCGGTTACACCGCTCCGAGGCTACGTGTAGCAGTCGAGCCGGCGAACAAGTGATGCAATGCACGGCAACCAAGGCAAAGGGCAGGCCACGCCCCGCACCGTGCAGGTCGTCATGCAGCGTGACGGCGTCCTTGTGCAGGACCACGTGAGGCGCCAGGATCTCGTCCCACAGAGACAGGTCAAAGCGCGACAGGCCTGCACGCACACTTTGCTGTCACAACCAGTTTCTAGCCTGTGAACAGAGACGTACTGCTGTAGCAGCAGCACGCGCCTGCATCAAAGCGCTTGCTCACGCTGAGCAGCCGCTCCTCGCGATCAGACTTCAGCACCATCTTGTTCTTGTCTTTGTCTTCAATGTTAGTTGCTTCTTAGAGAGCACTGGCTAAGGATGCGGCGCAGATGTGGATGCTAGTGTGTGTAATTCAGCTGCCTTGTGCTGTTTGTGTGCTCGCCATACCCCTGCTAGGGCTCTGCCCCTTTGGAGGCTCCAAATGCCCAGCTGGCTGAGACATGCATAATTTGCTTGAACTTGCACGCATTCACTAGTAGAGTGACTCTACACTCCAGGCAAGCCGGCAAGGAATGAGAGCTCGAAAACACACCGCGTCATGCGCTCGCAGCTCTTGGACAACATCAATAATCGATGAGGCAAGCCGCCAGATGCGCTGTTTGGCTCGCTGAAACCAAGAGGGTGGAGGAGTGACTAGTTGCTGGCATGCGGACTGCTTACAAGGGTTTCAGCTAGCGCACCCGCAATTACAGTGACGGCAGCATCAGCAGCCGCCGATGGTAGGGAGCCTGTGAAGACAGACGCTGCAACACACCGCAGTGGCGCCAGAAGAGCGCATGCCCGCCGCCTCACGGCCAGAGGCGCTGCATGTCCCAGCCGCCGCCCGCGCGTGCGCTGAAGCGCAGCCGGTCGTGCAGGCGCGAGGGGCGGCCGTGCCAGAACTCGATTGCGTGCGGCCGCACCAGGAAGCCGCCCCAGTTGGCCGGCCGGGGGATGTCGGCCTGCTCGTCCGCGTACTCCTGCGCGCGCGGAGCCCGGGTAGGCGCGCATGCGGCGGGGTCAGCGGGAGCGGGCGCTTCAGCATGGTGAGCAGACGACGGGTGCAACCCTGTGCAGGCAGTACTCGCCCTCCACGACGGTGGCAACCCTGTGAGAGGCAGCTCCGCTGCTTGCAGCGCACGAGCCACAAGGGCCTGCGAGCGCTTACGTTGCTGCAGATGCGCGCGGGCGTGCAGTGCAATGACCCTGAGGGCACCCTGAACCCAACAGGCGAGCTATGTATGTGGCAGACCTGGGCGCATGCCTGCGGTAGCTGCGTCGCGCGCACCCGCCGCGCAGCGGCGCGGACCGCATGTCAGACAGCTCGCCTGGCAAAGTTCTGCACCCTAGCAGACCCCGGGCGCGCGCCTGCTGCAGCTGCGCCGCGCGCTCCTCCAGCTCGGCGCGCCCGCCGCGCAGCGGCGCAGACTGCTCGCTGACATGCGCGCCTATGCGCGAGCCGCGCGGCCGCGAGCGGAAGTATGCATCGGACTCCTCCGCGGGCAGCCGCTCCACGCTGCCCTCCACGCGCACCTGCGCAGTGCGCCACTCGTCGGGCTGCCCTCCTTTTTAACATTTGCTCCTCACGCAGGGCCGACCTTATGCACGATTGGATCTAGCCGCTTGCCGCAAACACGACGTCAGTCGCCAAGAGCCTAGGCAGGGCGAAGCGCGCTGCGAGAGCTATCTGGGCCTGGCAGGCAGGGCTGCTGGGCTCAGGCCCTAGGACATGCTGAGCGCGGTTTTCAAGCGCCCAACTCGTCCACGCCGTTGTGCACATCACAGGCGTCGGTGAGAATATCACAGCTGTTGGTGTGCACTTCACAGGTGTCAGTATGACACATCACAGGCGCGTTGTGCACATCACAGGGTGCTGGTGTGCACGGCACAAGCGCCAAAACGGCCGCGGCGCGCCGCGCGCGCGCGGGGCCCGCACCGAGCGCTGCAGGGGCTCCCAGTACATGGTGAGCGCGGCGCGCCCGCTCGCCAGCTCGGCCGCCTTGCGCGAGTCGTAGTTGGTGTAGAAGATAAAGCCGCGCGCGTCGTAGCCCTTGAGCAGAACCATGCGCACCGAGGGCGCGCCGGCGCCGTCCGCGGTCGCAAGCGCCATCTGGTTGGGCTCCGCGGCCACCTTGGCGGCCACGGCCTCCTTGAACCAGCGGTCGAACTGCGCGCGCGCCGCGCGCGGTTACAGCCCACCTTGGCCGCCACACCTCCTTGAACCACCGGTCAACCTGTGCGCGCGCCGCGCGCGGTCATAGCGGCCGCGCCGCATGTGCCTGCTGCCGCACGTGCCTCCCGCGGTGCCACCCTACCATGGCATTGGGCACCAGACCTCCGTGCGCACGCCCGTCTTCAACCTTCACTTGATTCTGCTCAGGGGAATATAGACAATGACTGGCATTGCTCGGCGCCAGTGCAACGGGCTCGAGCAGCTCGTCCGCATCATTGCGACCATCAGCACATGGTGGTCAGCGCCTCACAAGCCTGCGGCGGGGCGCCGCGGCGCGCCTGCGCAATGGGGTCGGGCAGCACGTCCTCCTCGCGCAGGGCCTTCCACTGTACCCATCTGTACATAGCGGTCAGGGCCCAGGACCCTGTGGCAGGGCGCCACGGCGCGCCTGCGCGATGGGGTCGGGCAGCACGTCCTCCTCGCGCAGGCCGCCGGAGTCCTCGGCCAGCGTGTAGCTCGCGCGGATGCCGGCCGGGTCCGCGCCGCCGGCCTCGCGCGCCGCGCTGGCGATCTTCACGCACTGGCTCGCGCCCGGGTACGCCGGCAGCCGGAGCTTGTACTTGTCCTGCGGCCGGAGCGTCACATCACACAGCGGTGAGCGGTGACGCTGGGGGAGCGACTATCACTGCACGTACGTCGCTTTCGGGGGTTCACCTGATATTCATGTCCAGTTGAGGGATGGCATACACCATACGACACAGTGAGGCAGTGTGAGCGCAATGCGCAGCTTCAGAAAAGACTGCCAGCCTCAGAGTAAGAGCTGCCACGCCATGTACGACACAGACGGGCAGTGATCGCATGGGTCGTGACTTGCCACAATGGCCGGCGGCACGAAGCGCCCGCCCAGGTAGTGGTGCCGGCCGGCGAAGCGCGCGGCGGCGCGCTTGGGCGTCGTGAGCGACACAAGCATCTCGGGGCGCAGCCCGTCGCCCGCCACGTCGCCGTCCTCCACGTGCCAGCCGCTGGGAATGTCCACCGCGACCACGGGTGGCGGCGCGGCCGGCGGCTTCAGGAGCTGCGCGGGGGCAGCAACTGCCAGGGTCGGCCAGTTGTTTGAGGAGTCGGGAGGTGTGCGCGGCATGCACGGAGCTGAGAACGCTCATGATGGCGCGCTCAGTACGCCAGCCCGCTGGGTGTGCACGCCGCAGGTGCCGGCAGCAGCAGGCGCGGCGCGCCAGCAGCCGCCAGAAGCTTGTGTCGGGGCCGCAGCCTGCAGCGGCCCGGCGCGCGGCGGCCGTGCTTTGCTCTAACAGCCGAGCCAGCATGGCATCTGCTAAGTCATCAAGGCGCCCACAGGAGGGAGGGGAGAGCTCTGCGCGGGGGCCTCGCGCGCGGCGGGCGCGCCTGCAGCAGGGCATCAAACGGCGGCCGTGGGTCGCCCTTGAAGCTGAAGCCGAACAGGGCGTCCAGCACCAGGTCGAAGCGGCCTCGCAGGGCGCCGCCCTCGAGCAGCTCGTCCGGCTCCACGAAGCGCACGCCCAGGGCCTCCAGCTGCGTGACCAGGCCGCGGTACAGCGGCTTGTCGGTGCGCTTGGGGTAGCATACCTGCCGCCGCGCCGCACAGTGTCAGCGATCAGCACATGCACACGCGGCGCGCGTCGCACTTGCCCAGGGCGCGGCGGCCGCGCGCGTGCGCTCGGTCTGACATTCTGGGTCATGGACTGGCAACCACGGGCGGGCAGCCATGGGGCCGCCCACGCTAGGGTTGGGTTAGGGCCTCACCGTGACGCCGGAGTACCCGAAGTGGTGCAGGTGCCGCGCGGCGACCAGGCCGTCGCCGCCGTTGTTGCCCGGCCCTGCGAGCACCAGCGGCCTGGCGTGCGCGCCGGGCGGGTACTCCGCCAGCACCGCGCTCGCCACGCTCAGCCCGGCCAGCTCCATGAGCTGGTCCACGCTGAAGCCGAGCGGGCCCATGAGCTCCTCATCAACAGCCGCGGCCTCGTCCTGGCCCCTGCGCGCCAGCACAGCTGGCCTCACCGGGCCTCGCCAAGGACACAGCGCTGGCCTTAATAAAAATGCGGCGAGGACCGTGCTGGAGCCCAGTCGGAGCCAGTTCGCTCCACCGCACAGCAGCTGCTTCACTGCTGCCCCTGCACGGCAGGCAACTGTACTTGAGCAAGCCGGCATGGTACTGGACCAAGCCGCACGCCGGCTGCGCAAAGACCAGCCAGTCTTCTCAGTGGGTTGGAGGGACTGCTGTGGCCCCTGCAGGTCCTGTTCGTTGATAAGAGGCGTGCGGAATCTCTGCACAGCCAGCGCCTTGCTGGTGGACCAGGAGTCCGCACTGAGCCGCATGGCAGGACGCTCTCCAAGCTTGCATGGTGAAACAGGCGTGGCGCAGCTCGTGCTCGCTTGTCCTGTTGGCTTGCCAACAAGGAAGCTGCTGAGGCGCAGTCTGTGTGCTATCTAGCGCAGTGTGATGCCTTCTTTGATTCAGCAGACATGTCCAGCACAGGTGCTTTCCTACACTTCCAACAGCAGCACGCTGTGCTTCACGTCTACTGAGTGAGTTCTGCCAGGCACCACTCAGTGGCTTGCAAGTGCTTTGAGACCTCTGAGTTGGAGTCACTTGCAAACTGCGCTCAGGCGCACAGGTAAGTTATGTCGTCCGCCATCTCAGCAGCAGCCGCGCCCGCAGCCAGCGTTGGCGCGCGAGTGGTGAACGCTGCGCAGCCTGCCGACAGTCGTGCTGCGCGGTGGGCACGCTCCAAATCCGCAGAAGGTGGCACGTGTGGCGCCCTAGGCTGTGCTGGCCTTGGTGCCAACCTCCCCAGCACCCGCCGCGCAACGCATGCACGGTGCGGATCTAGCTGTGAGAGGTGGGAGCAGCGCATCAGCAGTCGCAACATCACATTGCAGCCTGCCCGTCGCCTCATGGTACTCCATGCATGAAAGGTTGTTATCAGGGCCTGCCACAGCATGCCGGAGCCTGTGCTTGGCTTTTTCTTTAGCATGGCGCAGTGCGTCTATCCATTTGCATGGCACGCCATTGCCGTAAGCCTCTGATCACTTCTCCTGGGCACCGGTGCATGTCGCCAGACTCTGGCATTCAGCTGCGGTCGCCTGCTGCCTCACCAGAGACGGTGCTAGGTTGCTAAGGGCAAGGCAGCATTGCACAAACTCGGCAGCAGCTGCTGCAGCACTGACACGTTCGCTCACAAGAGCGCAGTTGTTAAGCAACCCAGCGCCCCAGCCAGACCGCACACCAGGTGCCGCTGCTCCACACCCAGAGGCTGTTGGAGTTCTGCCCTCGGTCGCTGCTGAGCTGCTACCCGATCAGGGCGCGGAACCATCACCCCAACTGGGCATGGCATGCCCTTCATATGCACACCTCGCAGCGCAGCGGCTACCGCTGCTTCAAGGCCAGGTCGCTGGCCACTGCTGGCGGCCCGCCCTCGCCCGCCGCCCGGCCGAACGCGGCGCTGGACTGCTGCCCCGTCAGGCGGCGCAGCAGCTGTTGCAGCGCGGCCAGCGGGTTGCCGCGCGCGCCGCCGCGCGGCTCGGCGAAGCTCGGCGCGATGCGCAGGTAGTTGGCGCCGTACGCCGCGCCAAAGCCCCACCCCAGGCCCACGCCGACCTGCGCACGGGCGCGCGTGAGCCTGCACGCTCCCCGTGCGGTGGCCGTTCGCTGCTTTTGTAGTTGTCTGTGTGGTACACTGAGCTCCAAGCAACAGAGTGCACGGCCTTCGCGGTCACAGACAGCTCCACTGTTGACGTGGCTCAAGCGTCGAGTCTTGGCGTCCGGGAGGGCGCATACCCCGCAGCCGCCCCCTGCAGAGCAGCGGCCAGGTCTAAGGCTGCAACGTGGCGAGGGAGCAGGCCCAGCAAAGAGAAGCAGACCACAGGGGATGCAACGGAGCGCTGGGAGCGGGGCGTGCCTGCTCCTAGGCCCAGCGCGCCGATTGGGCCCCCTGAACAACCAGCACTGGTCAGCACTGTCTTGTTCAGTTGTTTGCAGCAAAATACGTGCAAACCACGCGTGCAGGCCGTGCCCACCGCCAAAGCCATAGCCGACTCCAAAGCCGCAGCCTGCTCCGATACCTAGCGTGGCGCAGCCTGCGTCAGCCTGGGGTACCTCTTTGTGCAGGCGTGCAGGGCAAGCTTGCACGCTGGGAGCAGCCTGGCTTCGAGCGCACCAAAGCCCACGCCAGGCCCCAAGAACTTGCGGCCGCCCATGCGGGCACACGGCTGGCTGCACTAGGGGTGCAGGGCTGCGTGGGCGCTTTTGCAGAACACAACAAGCCAGACACACAGCAAGTGTGAAGACGTTCCAACGGAACCTACCAAGCAGCTCAGCGGGCGGACTGGTGTGATTGCAGTCTAGTACAAGAGCAGTCTACAGTTTTTTTTTCTTTTTGTCTTTTTTTTTCCTACTGTTTGTAGCCCTTCCATAAACCCTGCCAGGCATTTTGAATCTCTGTCGACTCAGAGTCGCGGGAAGAGCTCCGAGCACGAGGATGGCGAGGCGGAGGCGGCTTGACGGCATGGTGTCCGCTCTGCTGCTGGCGCTGGTAGCGAGCCTGGCAATGGTGGCGCACTCACGTGCGGGCCCACGGCCGGCTGCACCACCAACGCGGCAGCACGCCAGCGCTGGCTGACTCGCACAGCACCGTCCAGGCCCACTGCGGCCTTCGTCTCCAGGAGCAGCACTTTGCGGGAAGGAGCAGGGCCATAGTAGGGGATGCTACAGCCTCTGAGCACCTGCTTGCTGCCAGCAAACTCCTCCTCCTTGGTCCTTCCTATGGCCTGTGGCTGGCATCAAGCTGTAGTAGCCCTCCGTGCGTGCTGTAGGCTGTTGCTGGGAACCAGCGCGCGCTTGCGCCAGGGCGCCCGCAAACAACCACCAGGCGCACTGTCTCGCCTTGCTGCGTTCGCAGCCCTGGCTAGCTGTTCACCGCGCACGTGGTCCCATGCGACCCGGCCCGCAGCGTTGCGTGCAGCAGGTCTCACCTCTCTAGGTGGACTTCCCTCCTAGCGTGCGGAGGCTGTGCAAGAGAAGAGGCGGGGTGTGGGAAACTTGCGCGGCGGAAGCCTTGCTTGCTCTGCATGCTTGCGCTTTGTTGCTTGCCAGAGCTGAACTTCAGCAGGGACTGCACTTGTTGCACGTTACAAACAAACGTTTGCGTGTGGGGGTTGCAGAGACGGTGTCTTCACAGCCAGTGCAGCCGGCGCTGCAGCAGAACTTGCAACCGACGCTGCCACCAACGGCGTTTCAGACTCCGAGCGTGCAGCAGGCGCAGCTGCAGTCCGTGCCGCAGCAGCCTGTGATGGTGTGCTCCAGGCGCTGCTTCTCAACGTGCACTACAGTGTCTGTGTGTGTGTAGGACCTACGGGAAACACACGGGCAGTGCGTTGCATGCAGCTGCAAGGGGCTGTCACAGCTGTGGACGACACTGCAGCGCTGGCAAATTGCGTCAAGCGGGGGTCAAAATAGCTAGAGCTGAGGTGCAGGTAGGCTGCGCAGCGCTGCCAAATTGCGTCAAGCGGGGGTGCGGCACACGGCGGCGTCACAGCGGGCGTCACCCTGTCCAGCCGCAGGAGCTGCTGCTCAAGCTGGGCTGGGTGTGCTCTTGCACAGCTGCGCCCGGTGCTTGTACCGCAAGCGCTTGTGCTGCCAGCAGCGCAGGAGCGCTCGTGGCAGCGCATCCCAAGCACAGCTGTTCCTGCGCACGCAGCGCTGGGCGTCTAGCGCTTTGCGCAGCCGCACCCGATGGCCGTGCCGCAGCAACGGCGGCGCAGGAGGGCATACGGCCGCGCCATACAATGCGCGCCTTCCCATGCACTTTCTGCTGAGCGGCTGGCGCTCTGCGCAGCCGTACCAGATGGTCGTGCCGCAGCAGGCTGCCGCGGTGCAGCAGGCGGCGGCGACACAGGCGGCGGCGACGGCCGCGCCCGCCGCGCCGTCGGCCGCCGGGCAGACGCTGCCCAGCGCGGCGCGCCCGGCCGGCGCGGCGGTGCTGTTCGAGTACCACTGCGTGGGCGTGCAGAACTACACGTCGCGTGCGCGCCCCCTTCCCGCGCGCTGCGTGAGCGAATCTCAGATGCGGGGGGCTGCGTGGCGGCGCATGGAGCGCGCTCTGGCAGTGTGCTCAGCGCAGGCGTGTCCGGGCTTGCGCACATGCTTTGCAAACAGATACCAACGTCTTGATGGCGGGGCCGGTTGATGAAGGTCCAAGCACAGCTCTGCTTCATGGTGACATTCAGCTGATGACCATGTGTGTGCGGTCCGCAGTGAATGGCAACGACTACGCGAACACCGGCACTGTTGGAGGTATGGCCGCGGGGCATTGTGCATCATGATGAGACCTCTCCCTGCAAAACACATGGAGCTCCTTGCAAAATATATGTAGGATGCGTCCAAGCTCGCCTGCTGTTTGTCGATTCGCTGCTAGTTGAGTCCATCTAGCTCCACAGCATGCTCCAGGCCACAGGCCTGGGCCGTTGGCGACGGAGTCTGTAGCTGTGTCCCATATCAAGCGCAGGGCACGCGACGCGGTCCGGTCCATGCCGCAGACACAGCATGCTCACACCACAGGATGTGCCTGCGCGCGCCCGCAGACTTGTACCAGCAGACGACCAAGATCGGCTGGCACTTTGTGGACACGCGCGGCTATCCCACGTGGCAGGCGCGGCGCACGCCTCGGCGCCCCTCCAGCGCTACACCTTGCAAGGCTCTCTGGCTGTCTGCGTCGTGGCGGCGACCGCAGCTTGGCAACATGTGCCCACAGGACGCCGGTCAAGCTGACAGCGGTGACAGCATGGAGCAGGCATGCCGAGAATGACACCGGCGCCAGCGTCCACCCGCGTGCCCTGCAGCCGAGCGCGCCTGCATGCCGAGGATGGGTGGAGGCCTGGCAGGCAGCACGGACATGCACCAGGGCTCCCGCTGTGGAGTCGGGCCGATGTGCCATGCGGGCCGTGTGCGGGCGCGCAGGTGTGGGACCTGCAGCGCGTATATGGTAGGCGTTAGGGTAACCCTAAACATAAGCGGGCCGTGTGTGGGCGCGCAGGTGTGGGACCTGCAGCGCGGCAACATGGACGGCGCCGTGAGCGGGCGCAAGGTGGGCAACTCCGACGTGCCCAACGCGGCCAACGACGGCGGCTTTGGCAGCATCCCGCAGGCGCTGTTCCAGGCCATCCCCGGCACCGCGTCAGGCGCGCGCGCGCCGCAGGCCGGCGGCATGCTCCGCTCGGCGCTGCTGCTGTCAGGGCGGTGACGGACAGCTATTGCTGTCTAGCCGCTGCGCATCTATGCAGGTTCCTAATGCGGATGCTGCTCGTGCTTGAACAGACTGTCTGAATGCAATGTCGCGCAAAAGTAAAGGCCACTGCTCGTGCTGAACAGTGTATCCCACATGCGTCCAGCAGTGTGCATGCAGCTGGGAGTGCAAGCGTGAAGCCCTGCTTGTTGCTGTTGCATCGTGAGACTGCAGCTATGGAGAGACAGCTGCGGCAGCGGGTGCTGGGACGCCAGCACGGACGCCTGGATCTGCCGCAACAGGCGCCCTGCCATGTAGGAGACAGGCAATTGACAGGCAGTGTTACTCGGGCATGGCTCGCGTCAGGGCGGCTGACAGCGGGCTGGCTCCGCAGGCGTGTTTGGCTCCGTGGCGTACGTGCAGCGCATCAACACGCTGGGCGGGCGCATCCCCGGCAACTTCTACTCCATCCCGAAGTTCCAGTCGACGAACAACTACGCGCTCGCCATCCCCTTCCAGGCGCGCGCATATGTTCACACCGAACCCGCGAGTGGGACATGCCAAGGACTGCAAACATGCTTGCCATGGCCGCTCGCTGCCTGCCAGCGTCGGCGCCTGCGAGCCCACCTGCAGGCCCTGCATGGACGATGTCTGATGCACCATTGCCCGGTGTATCAGGGTGCGGGGGCCATGCAGGTAGCTATGCCTTGCGAAAAGTGTAACCAGCATAGCCGCCACACCGCCTCACGCATTGCAGATAGCACCGATGTGCGCTTGGCAAGGGCACACGGCACGAGGCGCAGCACGCGGGCTTGAGCGTGCGCGGCGCGCCGCAGGCGGATTACGTGTTCCTGAGCGGTGGCAGCTCCGCGGCTGCGCCCGCACAAAGCGCTGCACAGAGCGCGACGTCGGGCTGAGGGCGCCTGGCCGCGCTGCCCGGCTCTGCGCGCGCGCGCGCGCGCGGGGCCGCCGCGGCATTCCTCTAGCTATGCGTGTCCGCAGTCTCCAGTGTGTCGCTTTCGGGGGTGCGCCACGAGCAGTCTGTGTTTGACCACCCCCTCAGGTTGTCTGTCGAAATGTGTTTCGGAACCTCCTGGCCGCATGTCGCCTCTGCCTGTGCGCAGACCCGAGCCGCGAGTCCCCTGCGCGCCGCGCTGCCCTGGCCACGCTGCTGTGGCAAGTATTCGCATATCTGTTTGGCCCAAGTACCAGGAATAAGTGCGTTACGCACATTAGCTGCATGAGGGCCCCTTCGTGTTGACAATTGTGACAGCCGACTAGTTGCTCAGGCGTTGCCTGCATGTTTTGCTGTCAAATGCTTTGTAACATACCCTAGTGGAAACTGGTAACCTGCACGAGGATTCGGTCTGGTGTGCAGATGTGCAGCAAGGTTGCTAGCTAGCATATTAAGAGTCTCCAAGACTCTGCGAGACCCTCACGGTGTTCTCAAAGAGAGGGCATGCTCTGCGTCAGTATAAACAGTCCAACGTTTTCAGGCAGAGAAGTGGTGTGCGCAGAGCGGCGCCTGCAGTGCCCCGCCTGTGGCGCGCGCAGCTTGCGGCATGACTTGCGCTCATCCCCTGCGCTTCCGCAGCGGCGCCCTGCTGCTACGTGGTGAGCTTGCACACCTGAGTGTGCTGCCAAGCCCACACTGCTCACCCGCTGGCCGCTAGCATCACCTGTGTCAGGTGCAGGCATGCACGGCGTGAGAGGCGACCACGCTGGCGGCCTGCACCAGCGGCCTGGCCTCCGCAGGCTGCAGAGCTTGCAGGCCTGCCGGCAGTCGGGGCGCTTGCAACACCAGCGCTTCTTCTGCTCCTGGCGCTGTGTGCGCTTGGCGGCATAAGCGTCGTCGGGAAGGTCCTGCTATGGGACTACCAGGTGTGCCTGGTAGTCCCACTCTGGCCCTCTCTGACATCCTGTGCTGCTGCGCGCTGACCGCCCTGCACCTTTTGCTGGCAGAACCGGCGCACAGAGGATCCAGACGACCCTCTCCATGACAACAGCCTGTCGATCAAGCCGGCCCCGGCCAGGCCGGAGCCGGGGGCGCGCCCTAGCCTGAGGCGCTCCATATCTATGTCCAAGGTCGGACTGCAAAGCTTAGGCAACATGGTCCAGGACCTCAGAGACAGGTATGCGGCCACTGGCGCTCGTACTGCCACCTTTGCGCGTCACCAGGGTCTCCCTCCCTCAGCTTTGCGGTGCTTGCTGCTGCGGGCGTGTGCCTGTGTGCGCCTGAGCCACCGGCCCAAGCTCAATAGCTTTGCTAAGGGCTTGACTTGTCCTGTTTGGTTGTATTGTCTCGAGCATACTCGTGTGTGACCGAGCAGCACGGTCTTGCCTCAGAACAGATGCGTGCTCCATGGTTTTGTGCGTGATGTGCATGCATGCGCTTGCCTGTTCCACCACGTGTGGACGGCAGAGCATGCAAACAGCGTCTTTGCTGCTACCATATGCCGCGCCGCGTGCAGGCCCGGGACACTCGTTGCGCTGATGTGGCTCCAAGCGCCCGGCCCGTTGGGGGAGGAGATCTTTTCTGAGATGGCGGTCGACAGCGTGCTCAACGCGCTGTGGTGCGCGCCAGCGCCGCCGCGTTGCATTGCATCCCAGCAAGCATGTGCCCCCACTTCCCTACGCGACTGCTTTGAGGGGGCTTCCTCCACGTCAGTGGTGTTGTCGCGCCTCTGGCGCACTTGCGCTGGCCTGTTATGCGACGCGGCTCCGGAACCAGCTCGAGCGATGCATGTTGCAGTCAAGTGTGTGCGGCCTCACCGGCGGCCTGGCCCGGCCGCCAGGACGGTGCGGGGCAGCCTGCAGCTGTGGCAGCTGGCCAGCGCGGTGGCGGCGCCGCCGCGCTCGGCCGGCCTGGTGTTCCAGCTGGCGCGCCAGCTGCCGGAGGCGCCCTGCACGGTGGCGCTGCCGGTGCCGGACAGCGTCTTCCTCGGCGCGCTCGGCCGGGCGGCGCGGCCGGCGCCCGGTGCGCCGGCCCGCACGCCCGGGGCGCCCTCCCTGCACCCGCCCCGGTGGCGGGCGGCGCGCCCCTGCGGCGGCCGGGCGGCGGCGTCGCCGGCGAGGCGCCGCGCGTGGCGCCAGGCGGGCGCGCTCGCCCGCCTGCGAACCCAGCAGGGCGCCGCGCTCGGAGCTCAGCGAGCCGCTTGCCTGCTCGCGATCGCGGCCGGGTCGCGCGCGCGGCGGCTGGCGCGCGAGCCGCCTCCAGGGCCTGTGCCTGAAGAAGAGAGCCCGTGTGCGGGGAGGTCGTGCGCCGCTGGTATGCAGTGGGGAGCAGAGCAAGCATGAGCGCCCAAACCCCCTGCGATGTCCGGGAGATGTCCGCTGCACAGCTAGCAGTCGTGCAGCTGGTACTGCGACCCAGGTGTCAGCCGGATGTGCAATTGCTATCGTCCCCCTGTCGCAGCCTTGGCCATGTTTCACCTGCTGCTGGACCTTTGCACAGCGGTGGGCGTCAGCGTGCCCGCTCATGCAGCACTGCGCGGAATGCGCGCTGAGGCAGTGTGTAGAGCAAGGCATGCCTGGTCTTGTGCTGTCTTGGTTGTCATGGCATGCGCTCATGCCAAGGACGCCTGAGGAGTGCTGCACCCCATGGCTTGCTGGGGTTGTCATGGCATGGGCTTGTGTCAGCCTGACGAGATCTGCACAGTACGGCTCGCAGGGCCTGCAGTGGACCCCGTCAGGCACCTCCTGCGCGCCGTGGCGACGGACGTCGCGAGCGACTATGCCGCCGCTGCGCTGGAGTGCGCCAATGCAGCGGGCGCGGTAGAGGAGCGGACGTGAGGTCTGTTGCGGACCCTGTTATGGTGCTTTGCCAGCTTTGCGGGTGATCGCCATGGTGGGCGCTGTCTGAGTGCAGTGGGGACCTTGCAGCGGAGCACTAGGACAGCAGAGGCACAGCAGGAGCGTCATTGCGAGAGGGCATTTTGGCATGCGGAGGGTTGTGGAGTACAGTGGGCATAGTGCTGAGACACTGTAGCTTAGCCTTATGTTGAACGGCATCTGATCATGGCGTATGTGCGCATGCGAAGCTCCAAAGAACTGCACATGTGCATGCATGCTCCTGTGCATTTTGACCTGGTGTAATGTGTATGATTGAATGATGCGGAGTGTGCCTCTTCACACTCCTTGGATCTGAACAACCAGCCGCTCATTTCGCTCTGCACCAAGGTGCAGTTGCACCTCGCTAAGAACCTAACCTAGCCCCCCCAATGCAGCAGTGCCCGTCAGAACACAAAGGCTGTACTTCGACGGACAGGGACTGGCAGGGCAATGCAAAGGAGGCGCAGATGATTGCACTGCCGAGCCCCAAGCCCAGCGCACAGGCCCCCAGCATCATGGCGGGATAAGGACAGCAGAGGCCGGCTAGACGCAAGGCTCACGGCGCTACTGACAGTGCACGATGGCGGAGTCGTCAGCAAACAATGGCTGGGTTGAATCCTACCTTGAGGCACTGGTGCGAGCTACACATCCACTGCATTGGCAGCGGGCCCATGATCTGCGCTCCATAGATTGAGCGCTTTGCTGCAGCATGGCCTGCAGTGTGGAACACTCAGTGCACCGAGAGGACCCCACTGAAGCAGGGAGTGCTGCACACCATTAGCCTTGGGCCAAGCTGAGTTTGGTCTACTTGTGGCGCAGCTGAGCTTCGGGCTGTCGACGGAGTACTCGAAGAAGCCGGCCCAGCAGGATGCCAAGTCGGACAAGGTGGACGCCGACCGGCAGCTTTATGCCAAGTACTACGTCTCGCAAATTATGCAGCTTGGCGAGGAGGGCATCCGGGACGCCTGGAGCAAGGTGGGGCGGGCCCTTTCTGCAATACTAGCTGCAACAGAAGGGCCTGCCGTGCTGGACATGTTGGCGCTCTTGTCTGCATGCACGACGTGGGCGCGCGGCAGCCCATGTCAGTGCTTGGGCTATGTGACTGCGTTACAAGCGGTTGGCCGAGCGCTGCGCTGCTGCAGTGCGGCACTTGCGTGCCTATCTACATGATGGGTCGGGCAGCGGCAGTCGTGCAGCGCATCGCTGCTTGGTCTGGGGCGCGCGCGCCGTTGTCACTGCATTGTAGTCGCGCTGTGGGCTGGCTGTGGCGCCCGTTGAGACTGGACAAAATGTACCCGTCACCGACGGCGGGAAGCATGCGTCAGACTCATTCTGGGCACAGCATAGCACGCCTAGCAGCTGCTTGCAGCAGCTTCTCTGTGCACGGCGTCAGCGCTCACACTTCCTGGCTTGCCAGCTCCTGGAGCCTGCAAGGGCGAGCGCTGTGTGCTGTGTCGGCTCTTGCGCGGCCTTCGTCTTGTACCGCTATCAATCGGCATGTGCAGGCAGACATGGCTGCAAGCGTGGATGCGCGTGCTTGCACGCTGTCTCACAAGCAATGGCTGTTAGTTGGGGCGCTGGGGGAGAGAATGCGGAAGGGGCAGTCGGCTAGGGGGTAGGAAAACGCTGAGCGCCTCTCTGGAGCGCGTGTGCGTGGCTATGGTCCTGCAGTCATTAATGTGACTGCAGGAGAGCCTGCTTGTGTTCACTGCAGAGCAGCAGCACTTATGTTGCGTCCAGTCCGTTCTGGCAGGACACAGCGCCCGCCGGTGCGGAGCGCAGCCGCCTGTTGAGTGCGCGGCAGCACCGGGCAGACGCTCAGGAGATCATCCGTGGGAGAGCACTCAGCGCATGAACGCGCCTCATGCCGTCAAGGCGGCCAGGCTTGCTGGAGCCGTGCGCAGCCGCTGGTCAGCTGCAGACAGGGCCGCGGGGGCGGCGCAGGCGACCTCGTCGCGGCACTACGGCGAGAAGGACGCGCGGCTGGAGTACCTGTCCTGGCGCGTGTGGCACCTGAAGCGCAAGAAGCACATGGTGCGCCGGGAGGAGATCGAGCGCCGCGCGCGCGCGATCGTCGAGGACGACTCGGGGCCCGCGGTGGCCGAGGAGGAGACGTCCGACGAGGACACGGTCGGCGCGGCCACGCGCGCCAAGAGCGATTCCGGCCGCCAGGCGCGCCGGGCCCCCCGGGGGTGCCGCTCACTGGTCGGTCGCCGGTCGTTGAGTGCACCTGCAGCGCGCATGCCATGTGATAAATTGCTCTGCCCAGAGTTGCATTGGCATCGCGTGGGAACGGGACAATGCATGTGTGGACGGGACTATGCACAAGGGCGCGCGCGGCCTTGCAGTGAGCCCCCCGAGCAGGTTTGTTCATCCGGCGCGGCTGTGCAGCCCATGCCGGGTCCGGCGCTGCCCAGAGCCGCGCGCGCGCGCCGCGCAGGTGGCGTTTGCGCCGCTGCCTGTCTTTCCGAAGCCCGTGGCGACCAAGGCGCCGCCGCCGGCGCGCGAGCCCTCGCGCGAGCTCACCGCGTCGGAGCAGTTCCTGGCGCAGGCGCGGCTCACCTCAAACTGAACTGAGTGCATCGTGCGCATGGCCACAAGTGCGCTGGGTGAGGGGTCTTGCGGGATGCGCGCGAGTAGGTGAAGCGACGCATGGATCCAAGTGCGATTCACCTGCATAGGTGTCGCATACGTGCTGCATCGATGCGAGTAAACTGTGTGTTCCACAAACAGAGCGTGAGGCATGCGCAGCTGACAGCTAGGCCATCGTGAAGGCTGGCACATGGCGGGTCGTGAGTGCCAATACAGGGGGTGGGCTGGGGCCGGGGGCACCGCCTCTCCGCCGTGGCCGCCAGGGCAGTGTGCGGGTGCAGGAGTACGTGAGCTCGCCGCCGACGACGGACGAGCAGGGGCGCGACCCGTTCGAGGGCCGCGTGGACGGCCTGTACCTGGTCCTCATCTCGCTGCACGGCCTCGTGCGCGGCGAGCGCATGGAGCTCGGGCGCGACCCTGACACTGGCGGCCAGGCGCGACTCCCCACGTTGCAGTGTGTGATCTGAGGACAGGGATGTGAGGAACGAGGTGGCTCGCGAGAGTCGCTGCATGGCTGGCGCGGCGCGGGCGCCACAGGTCAGACAGCGGCAGCCAGACGCGCTGCGCCTTCGCGCGCTCGCACATGGGGGGCTGCTTGCAGGTGCAACTCTATGGGTTGTGCCCATGGCTGCCAGCACAGCAGCCAGCCATGCCCGCCCCTGCACCACCTCAGCCACATACTGCGCATGGCTCTGCAACAAGCGCTGCAGTGCTCGCGGAGCGCAACCGTGCTCGCGGAGTGCGGCATGCAGCAGAGCGCGCGCACAGCCAATCGAGCCCTCGCGCGGCCCTGCACCCACCCGCGCAGTCAGGCCGGGCGCGCGCGGCGCGCGCGGCGTCCCGTTGCGCGGCGGCGCCTGGAGCCCTGTGCAGCCCCGCTGCCGAGCTGGGCGGGCGCGGCAGGCACGGCGCGCGCGGCGGCCCATTGTGCGGAGGAGCCTGAAACCCTACACAACTCTAAGCCGCCGCCGCCCCCGCCACGCAGGTCAAGTACGTGGTGGAGCTGGCGCGCGCACTCGCGCAGCACCCGGCCGTGTACCGCGTGGAGCTGCTCACGCGCCTGATCCGTGACCCCGCCATCGACGACAGCTACGGCGTGGAGGCCGAGGCGCTCTGGCGGCCGCCGGGCGAGGCCGAGGACGGCCTTGGCGGCGCGCACCTGATCCGGCTGCCCTGCGGGCCAACCGACACATACCTGCGGTGCGTGCGCCTGGCCCGCCCAGGCTTGCGAGTGCGGCGCGGCCGCGGCTGCGCGTCTCTGGCGAGGCTGCCAGAGACGCCGGCCCGGGACTGGGGGCGCCCTGGGCGGCGCGCACCTCAGGGCCGGAGCCCCATGGGCGCGCCGGTGCGTGCCGACCGGCGCTACACAGCGGGGCGTCTGACCATGCGGCACCCGGAGCAGTGTGAAAGGGCTGATCGGTGCGGCAGCCGGGCGCAGCGCAGCCGTTGGCCCCGGGCAGCGCCCCCCCGCTGCGTCGGCATGACCGCACGGCCGCCCCGGCCCGCCGCGGTAAGCGGGCGTGCGCGCGCGCAGCAAGGAGCGCCTGTGGCCGCACATCCGCGAGTTTGCGGACAACGGCATCGCGCACACCAAGCGCATGCTGAGCGCGCTGGGCGAGAACGGCACGCCCTGCGAGCTGTACTCCATCCACGGCCACTACGCCGATGCCGGCGAGGCGCGCCCGCCACATTCCCAACCCCAACCCCAACTGGTCTCCTTGGTGGACTTTGTTAAGCCCCTGCAAGCTGTGTGCCAGCCACAGGCACTCTGCCGGCGCTAGCGGGGTGACCCTGACGTCCTGTAGGACCCTGCCAGGCGCCCCGCCCGCATGCGCTGGCGCGGCCTCGCCCAGCGCCGCCCGTCCGCGCGCGCGGCCGCGCACGCAGGGACAGGGCGCAGTGGAGCGGTCAAGGGCGTGCGCAGGGCCGCGACGGAGCGCGCGCCGCGCGCGGTGGCCGCGCTGATGGCGCCCACGCTGGGCGTCGACATGGCCGGCCCTGACCCTGTCGAGGCCCTCGACCTGCGCAGGGCCCTCACGCGGGGCGCGGCGCGCAGGTGGCCGCGCTGATGGCGTCCACGCTGGGCGTCGACATGGTCATGACCGGCCACTCGCTCGGGCGCAACAAGCTGGAGCACCTGCTGGCCTCCGGCGCGCGCCCGCCGCGCCCCGCACGCCATGCTGCCCCCTGTAGCAGCCTGCGCGTCAGACCTGCGGGGCCTAGGGTTGGACCTGCTGGGCCCAAGCTTCCTGGAACCTCTTGCGCTGACCAGGCCCTGTCACCAAGCCCTGGCTGGCCCTGACGGGGCGGGGGCCGCGCCGCGCGCAGGCACGATGAGCAAGAAGGAGATCGAGGAGGCGTACGCGATCAGCCGGCGCATCGAGGGCGAGGAGCGCGCGCTGGAGGCGGCCGTCAGCGTCACCACCTCCACGCAGCAGGAGATCGACGAGCAGTGGAACCTGTACGACGGGCGCGCCCCGCCCCGGCTGGCCCCCCTCCTGGGCTGGCGGCAGCCGCGGCGGGGCGTGCGCTCGCAGAGACAGCGCGACAAGGATGCTGAGTCGATTCTGGGTCGGCAACCCTGCTTTTTTTCCATTTATACGCAAGACTGGCTGTCACAACGGCAAGGGAATGTGTGTCGTGGCGGCGCTGGCCCGGAAATGGTACGGGTTGCAGAGCGCCGCGCCCCGCGAGTGCGCACAGCACGGCCGAGCCCCGGCGCGTGGCGCGCAGGTATGACAAGAAGCTGGAGCCGGTGCTGCGCGCGCGGCGGCGCGTGGGCCGCCACATGCCGGTCATGAACGTCATCCCGCCCGGCCTGGATTTCTCCAACCTGAAGGCGCGCGCGCTCGCGGCGCTGCGCCGGGGCTCAGTGCCGCTGTGCTGGCTGCGCGGCGTGCCCTGACCTGATGGCCCTGTCTCACCCTTCCCCGCCACCCCCGTGCTTGCGCACCAATGCTGGGCGTTGTCTGTTGTGGCGTTCAGCGACACGCTCGAGCAGGAGCCCGCAGCCAGACTGGCGCGCGTGCGCTCCATTGCGCGCGGAGCGCCGCAGCTGCACCTGCGAGCGCTGTGCGCAGCCTCACCACCCTTACCTACACCTAGCCTACCCTGCCCTATCAATCACGTCGGCCAGGGTGGAGTGGAACCCTGGAACCCGACGGCTGCCGGGCGGCCGCCAGGTGGACCTGCCGGAGGACCCCAACCTGCCGGGCGCGGGCGTCGCGCCGGCCAAGCAGGTGTTCGCGACGGCCGCGCCCATCGCGGCCATCGCGGCCAAGCGCTCCAGCGGCGACCACCCCTCGCCGCGCACGCGCGGGCTGTCCGACGGCGTCGGCCGCCGGGCGAGCGCCAGCAGCGAGGCGGGCCGGGCGGCAAGCGACCACGGCGAGGGCGGTGCGGACCCTGAGCTCACAGGGGTTTTGGGTTCACAGGATGCAGTGCAGTGCAGCAAGAGCAGGCATGCCCACAGGGCAGCGGCAGACGCGGCGCGGGCCCCCTCTGCGCGCGGCGCTGGGGCTGTCAGGGGGCGCTTGAGAGGTGTACAAGCCGGGGCAGTCCCCCTACGCACGCGGGCACGCGATTGCACAGGGCCTGAGCGGCAGCGCACGCACAGGTTGCCACCTCTCACGCCTCTGCCAGCTGGCTTGCCGGAGAAAATACCTTGGCGCGTTGCGAGTTATGCTGGAGGGTGTGGTAGGCCTTTATCATGCACGCGTGCCTTCCCGCACTGCACTGGTGCAGTGCCCGCCTGCGCTGGCGCCGCGCGCTAATCGGCGCCGCGACGGTTCATAGTGAGGCGCGCATCGTGCAGCCCTGAGGCAGTGCTTGGGTTTGCGCTGCGCGTTGCGGCAGCTGGCCAGGCCGCGAGCGCGCCTGCCACGCCTTTCGCGGCTGCGTGCGGGGCCAACGGCGCCTGCAGCAACGGCGGGCGCTGCGGCCGTCAGGGTTCCCAGACCCTGCACTCCCCGCCCACCTCGCCCGGCTCGCTGCACGGGCGCGCCGGGGGCGGCCAGCTCGGCCGCCGCAGCTGTCATGGTTGGCACCTCCCTGCCCAGCACGACCCTTCTTGTCAATTTCTCTTTTCATGGGCACTGAGCTCGCATGCCTTCGCCTGTTCTGAGACCCTTGTTGTGTTCAAGCTAGGCGCTTTGGCCCTGCATGACCGGCCACAGCCGCGCGCGCTCTCTCTCTTCTTGTGGGGACTGCATGTGTCCCTGTCATGCGCGATTTTATGCCTCCCGCGTGCTTGCCAAGCGTCCCGGACATGCGGCTGCGGACGCCGCGCGGGTGACGCGCCCGGCGCGCTCTGCGCTGCGCGGCAGGCTCCGAGGCGGGCGAGAGCGACCGCGCGCTGGCCTCGCATGAGGCCGGGTCCGGCTACCCGATGTTCAAGCACGCGCACGTGGAGGAGCCAAACATGTGGAAGGCGCGCGCCCTCGCTGCTGGGCGACGCCTCCGAGGGTTAGGGCAGGATTAGGGTTAGGTCATAAGCATGCGCACATGGAGGAGCTGCACATGCGGGGAGGCGCGCGCCGTCGCTGCCTGGCGACGCCTCCGAGGGCGGCAGGGCCTGCGGAGCAATGTGCAAGGAGCTGGGCTGCGCCCGGCGGCCTGCAGGCATGCAGGGGCAGCATGCGCTTCGCAGCCGCGTTGTGCCCCAATTTCTGGGGCGAGCGGGGCTTGCGCGCAGTTGCGCGCTGCAGGGGCGAGCCGAAGTGGACGCGCTCTGTGGTCGCCGCTTCATGCAGAGTGCATGTGGGCGCTCGCGCTGCTGCGCGAGGCGCTTGAAAAGCATGTGTAGACGCCGACAGGCCCCCAAGTCTAGCCCCTAGGGCCTGAGACCCTCGCCGGGCGCCGCGCGCAGGAGATCTTCCGATTCCTGAAGAACCCGCGCAAGCCGGCCATCCTGGCCATGTCGCGCCCGGACGCCAAGAAGAACATCACCACGCTCGTCAAGGCGTTCGGCGAGAACCAGATGCTGCGCGAGCTCGCAAACCTGGTGCTCATCATGGTGCGCCGCCGCCGCGCCGCCCCGCCTGGGCTTTTGAAGGGTTCGGCAGGGTTTGCTCCCGCTCGCCTGCCTGGCGCTCGCTGCGGCGCGCCGTTGCTGTGTCGCCCCGGCTTTCCGTGCGGTGCAGACTGCATGCTCTGGCCGCGGGCAATCCTTGGTCTGGCAGCGATGCTTGCCTGGTCGCAGGCTCTGCCCATGCAGCGCTGCCCGCGAACTAGCCTCCCGTGCCTTCCGGGCGCGCACGGACCTGACCCCGCACGTGCGCGCGCGCGCAGGGCAACCGGGAGAGCATCGACGCCATGGCGGCCGGCAGCGCGCAGGTGCTGCAGCAGGTGCTGCGGCTCATTGACGCGCACGACCTGTACGGCTCCGTCGCGTACCCCAAGAAGCACACGCAGAAGGACATCTCCGACATCTACCTGCTGCCCTTCGCCACGCGCGGCGTGTTCACCAACGTCGCGCTGCAGGAGCCGTTCGGGCTGACGGTCATCGAGGCGCGCTCCCCAGCTCCCGCGCCGCAGCGCACGGCGTGGCTGCCGGCGCCGCGCTGCAGCAGCCGCGCTGCTGCACCGCCGTCAAGGCACCCTCAGCCCGCCCGTAGGCCCTTCAGCACGGCCCGCTGCTCGGCAGAGCGGTGCTGGCCGGCTGGGCATGCTGAGGCTGGGCGCGTGTTTGCCATATATCATTCCAGCTGCTTACGATTGGAGGCAGGGCGTGCGGCCCTTCTGCAGCCTCTGGCGATGCTGGCTGTCTGGCCTCGTCGGGCAATGCTGTGCTCCAGCAGCCAGGGCGCAGATGTCCGCGACAAGGCGCAGCAGCATCAGGCTGCTGGCGGAGGCATGGCAGTCCCGGCAGGCATTCAGACAAAGCGCGCAGGCGGCCGCACGCGGCGCGCCGCGCGGAACAGCCACCGAGAGTGGGGCCTCGCGACCGCCGTCGCAGTGAAGCAGAGGCAGAGAGCGCGCGGCGCGCGCGCAGGCGGCCGCGCACGGCGTGCCGACGGTGGCCACCAAGAACGGCGGCCCTGTGGACATCATGGCCACGCTGCACCATGGGCTGCTCGTCGACCCGACCAACAGCAGCGAGGTCGCCGACGCGCTGCTCAAGATCCTGACCAACGGCGAGACCTGGGACGAGATGTCGCGCAACGGCGCGCGCCCCCGCCCCCCGCGCGCAGCCTGGGTCGGTCGCTGAAGCACTTGTGCCTGACACCTGCTAGACCATAGCATAATGCTGCTGAGTGTACATTGATAAGGCGGCCGGAGGCTGCTCACGCAGCTCGCGCGCGCGTGCAAACCTCGCCGCGAGCCTCACGGTTGTCCGAGCGGCGGTAGTGCTGACCTGAGTTACTGAGGCGCTCCATGCGTGAGGAGTGCGCGATGCGTTTGCAGCTCACACTGGCAGCTCTCCAGGAGGCATGCAAGGGGTGCACCGTCAGGCAGCCAGGCCTCAGTGATGTACGACCGAGCAGCGGCTGTAGAAGGGTCATGTGTAGGGTAGGGTTACGGCGGTCCAGATGCCGCAGGACCCGCGCGCAGGCGTGGCCAACATCATGGCATACTCCTGGCTGAGCCACTGCAAGCGCTACCTGGAGCTCCTTGAGGGCGAGAAGCGCTTCTTGAAGAACTACAAGGCGCGCGCCTGCCGCGCCGCGCCCCCGCTGGGCTCGCAGCCGCCGAGCGCCAGGGAGCGGGGGGCAGGGTGGGAGGGTCTGCGCAGCGTCGGCAGAGAGAGCGCAGATTTGTCTGCCTGCTCGACCCCATCGGCGCCTCTGGCCGGCTGCACTGCCCGTGTTAGAACTAGTGATCCCTGCAGATGGCAAGCGTGCCCGTCGGCATGTGTGTATGTGCCGCGCGCGCCTTGAGTGGCAGCTGGACGCCCACATCTCGTGTGCCACCTGCGGCGACAGCGCTAGGAGCGCTCAGAAGAGTGCCCCCTTTTGGCACACTGGGCGGTGCGTAGCGGCCTGTGCATGGTCGGAGCTCTCTGCTCCTGACGCGGCTGGCGGCGGCGGCGCAGGAGCACATGGCGCGCCTGAGCGGCAGCTGGGACGCCTGCACGTTCGACGCCAACGCGGCCAAGGCGCGCGGCAAGGCGCCGGGCTCGCGCCCGGCGCCCAGCATGAGCCGGCTCATGTCCATGCCGCACCCGGTCGGCGGCAGCCCGCTCGCGCCGGCCGGCCCCAGCGGCAGCGGCCTGCCGCCGATGGTGAGCGCGGACGACGCGGTCGTGCACGAGCACGCCATCGACGCCGGCAAGGGCGAGCGTGCGCGCCCCCACATAAGTCTAACCCTATTCACTGGGCAGGTTAAATGTCGCGCCCTGCGTGCCGCAGCGGCGATGGGCATGCCACTCGTTCCAGCGAGGGTGAAGTGAAGCCTGAATGCACCAGCAGGCGCGCTGCGGGGCGCTCCAGGCAGGCGGTGGGCTGGGGCGGGCAGGGCTGCTCCAACCCTGCCGCGACAGCGCCCGGCGCCGCCCGCGCCGCCGCCGCGCAGGCGCGCCGGCGGGCCGCGAGCGCCGCAGGCGCCCGACGCGCGGCCGGCCGGCCGCGCAGGCACGCTGGTGGGCTTCAAGCGCAAGCGCTTTGTGGCGGTGGCGCTGGACGGCGCCTTCCGCGTGCCGGCCGTCGCGCCGCTGCTGGCGCGGCTGGTCGAGGCGCGCAAGCGCGCACATGCGGACGGCGTCGGCCTCGGCCTCGTCAGCATGCTCAGCTTCGAGGCGACCGTCAAGGCGCTGCAGGTGGGCGCGCGGCCCGCAGATGCAGGGTTAGGGTAGGTTAGGGCGTGCTCAGGCGCTGTGCCGCGCGCGCGCGCCCCAGAGGGCACATGCCTCTGGCGGGAATGAGCGGCGGGGCCCGATTAGGAGATTGCAGCCCGATGCGGCGCGGCGGCTGCAGGCACGCAGGAGCGGCAGGGCCTGATCAGCGGGCGCGCCGAGCGCGGGGCGTGCAGCGGCGCCGGAGCGGCAAGTCGGCCGCGGCGCCGCCTGAGCCCTCGCGCGCGGCGCGCGCGCAGGCGCACGACGTGCCGGCGCAGGAGCTGGACTGGCTGGTGTGCAACAGCGGCGCGGACATCTGGCACGCGACCGCGGCCGGCGACGCGGGCGGCGTTGCCTGGAGTGCCGACGAGCGCTGGGAGCACCACATCGACTTCAGGCGCGTCCCTCGGCTCGCGCCGCGGCGCCGGCCCTGTGCCGCAGAGCGGCACGAGGGCGGCGGCGCGGGACCAGGATCCGTGCACGAGGGCGGTGCGAGCGCTCTGCAGTATTCCGTGTGGCGGCAGCGTGCGCCGGCGCGCCGCCGCCGCCGCCACCGTGCCACCCGTCTGCTGACCCTACACCTACCCTTTCCGCGCAGGTGGGAGCGCAGCCAGCTGGCCAAGGCGGTGACCAAGATGCTGGCGGGCGGCGAGCCCAAGGCGCTGGCGAGCGCGCCCACGCTGCTCAAGGCGCTCGCGCTGCTGCCGGACGGCCAGGAGCGCGGCGCGCACCCGCACCACTTTGCGCTGCCGCTGGACGCCGAGGCGAAGAGCCTGCTGGGCGCGCCCCGCCCCGCGCCCGCCCTCCCGCGCCCTCGCAAGACCCCTTAATGTACCGACAGGATTGATACTCTGCGGGCCTGGCTTTCCCGTGTCTTGCAGATCGTGGATGGGTGCCAAAGGGTGTGTCCTGCATAAGCGCAATTAGCAAACGGGTCGCATACTCGCCCCGACACTGCCAGGGGAAGGGGAAGGGGGGGACATCAAAGGCGGGAGCAAGCATTTGCGGCGCTGTGACCGTTGCGCTGTTGCGCGCAGACCTGGGCACGCATGCGCGCGGCAAGGACGCCGTGGCGACTGTCGTGGTGGACAAGCTGCGACGGCGCATGCGCCAGAACGGCTACCGCGCGCACCTCACGCTGCAGGCGCGTAGTAGGGCTAGGGTTGTGGTAGCCCTGGGCGCGCCCGTCGGCGAGCCGCACTCTGCCTCGTGTGGCGCGCGGGCGCTGAAGCACTAGGAGGGCGCGGGGCTGCTTCCAGGGCGCAATTGCCCCAGCCCCATGACCCGGCAGCGGATGCGAGCATGCCTGCCGAGCGCGGCGGGCGCCGCCGGGCGCGCCCACGCTCCCCAGCCCCAGCCGGCGGATGGGCGCGCGCGCGCCGCGAGCGCCGCAGCCCGGGCACGTCAGCTCGCGTGGCAGCAACCGGCACACCGCTTGCCGCCAACCCGCCCTTGTATCCAGCGCCCGAGGCGGCGGCTTGCGTGCTAACCCTACCCTGCGGGCCCGCGCATGCAGATGGCGGCGGAGGGCGCGGCGGTCGTGCCGCACGTGCACATCACGCCCATGCGCGCCAGCCGCGCTCTCGCGCTGCGCTTCCTGGCCACCAAGTTTGGGCTGGGCATGGACGCGTTCACGGTGATGGCGGTCGCGCCGTCGATGGACACGGCCGGCGACGCGACGCGCGTGCCGGCGCACACCTCCGACCTGATCGAGCTCGTCTCCGGCGTGTGCGAGGCGCGCCCTGCCCTAATCCTAAACCTTATTGTACCAAGCCTGCCCCATACTGAGCTCGTCGAGCTTGACTTCGGCGTGCGCGCGGCGCGCGCGCCGTCCCTCCCGGCTCCCGCGCTGCCCCGCGCCGCAGCCCCGCGGCCGACCGTGCCCGGCGCACTGGGCGGCAGTGCGCCAACCTGAGGCGGGGCGGCCCATGCCGGGGCCACCTGATACGCCCTGCTGCAGGGCGGCCAGGGCGTGTTCCCCGACCCTATGCGTCAACCCCAACCCTGCGCGCCGCGGCGGGCCGCAGGTGGTCGTGACGGCGGCCGACGCGAGCGAGGCACCGGCCGGGCGCATGGACGCGGCCGCGCTGGACCGCATCGCCATCCGCGTCTCGCCGCGCGTGTTCGGCACCCGCATCCGCTGCGTGCGCGAGGAGGCTGACGTGGCCAAGGAGGTCCGGCGCCCCCCTGGGCCCCGGGCTGGTGGGTGGAATGCGGGGGGGGGGGGGGGGGGGGGGGGGGGGGGGCCCGGGGGGGGGGGGGGACACGGGGGGGGGGGGGGGAACTGGGGCTGTGCCGGCTGTGGGAGGCTGACAGGGCGCTGTCGGAGGAAACGTGGATTGAATTTTGCCGTGCGCTCTTGGCTGTGGCCCCGAGCGCCGGGTCGAGCTCCGGCCGCCCCGGCTGTGCCGCAGGCACCACACAAGCAAAGAGGTGGTGGCGAACAGCGGCATGCCAGCCGATGGGGCTCTTCATGTGCCTCAACGGGGCGGGTATCAAGATACGCGGCGCTTCTAGCTCTGACCATGCAGAAAAAATCAGAACGGACTGAGCACTCTCCGGCGCTGCAGGTGGACCAGGCGATGGCGGACGGCGGCGCGCCGGCCGCGGCGGAGCGCGACTCGGCCGCCAAGCTGTCAGCGGCCAAGGCCAAGCCGGCCGGCCAGGAGGAGAGCAACGGCGCTACGCGCGCCGGCTCGGGGCCCGCGCGCGCCGGGTCCGGGCCCATGCGGGCGCCGCGGAGGTAGTAGGGACGCATCCGGGCCTGAGCGTGTGCTGGCTTAGAGCTCGCTGTGGCGCCACGGCAGCCTGGAGGGCTGGCGCGCTGACCCGCGTGCGCCGCCTGTAGGCATAGAATGGCGCCGCAGAGACAGGTTGAGTCTGTACTCCAGCCTGGCACGCTAGCTTTGGAGCCGCCGCGGTGCTGCAGGACAGGTTTTGGCGGACAGGTTTTGGCGGAGCTGTTTTGGTGCATGCATCGGATGTTTTGTGATCAGTGAGGGCAAGGAGGGC
>JAABUV010001445.1_pt1 | contig 34511 bp, 3 predicted proteins | sample 5559971 | NCBI WGS metagenome assembly JAABUV01 (sample SAMN10711881, study PRJNA513362) | rock metagenome | isolation source: Antarctica rocks | place: Antarctica: Victoria Land, Knobhead nord | collected 2015-12-19
TAAAAAAAAACACAAACCCCCCCCCCCCCCCCCCCCCCCCCCCTACTACTACTACTAGTAGGTAATTTTATTAAAGTATGAAAAATTCCTAGTTAGTCCTAGTTAGTCCTAGCAAGTAGTCTGCTAATTAGTAAGCGGTCTGCTAATTAGCAAAAAATCTGCTAAAACCTGCTTATTATATACTATAAGTACTTGAGAGCGACGACATAAGATTTTCCTACTAAACCTACTCCTAAGTACTTATAGTACTTAAAGTAGGCTATAGATTTTTACAGATAAATATAAGTCTTAACTATTATAAATTAGCCTACTCTTATAATTATAAAGTAAGTCTAATCCTTTTTAGGCTTTTATAACTTCTATTATTAATTTATTAAGGAATATAACTAAATTATAAGGGAACTAATAGAGTTAATAAAGCTAATAGTTACCTTTTAGTAGTTATAGTAAGCTAAATTAGCGTTTAAAGAGCTTAAAGAGGCGTATAAGGGTACTACGTAATAATATAGCTATTAAGTACTATAAACGGTACGTATACGCTTATATATAGAACTCTCTATTCTTATTAATAGTAAGACTAATTACTACCCTTCTCCTTTAAGGGGAATTCCCTCCTCTTTATACTATAGGTAAAGGGGTAGCGTAGTACTACTATATACTATAGATACTATATTAATAGTAGCGTTATATTCCTAACTAGTCCTTATAATTATCTCCCTATCTAGGCTCTTAAGCTCTAAGAGTATAGTAGGTTATAACCTATTAAAGGTACTCCCTTTATAATAGAGTATAGCTCTAAGAAGAGTATAATAATATAATTAACTATAAGGTCCCCTAAGCTAAGTCTTAAGTAATATATAGTTTTATTAAATTATAATAGTCGCGGATAATACTCTTATATATAATTCTTATACTATAATATATTCCTATTATACTTACTATTATTCTTTATTAATTTATTATAAAAGTAGTTAGAAGTCTTAGTATTTTAAAGTAAATAGGAAGTTATTACTATTAAGGGTTTATTAAGTACTTAAGGTATACCTTCCTTAGATAACTTTAATATCCTTCTTTTAATTATAATATCTTTATTTTTTATTAATTATATTAAGTTCTTTTTAGATTTTTATTTATATTATTACCCCCCTTATACCTTATAATACCTCCTTATACTCCTAGTAGTTACTTTATAAGTATTCCTTTAATAATTAACTTACCCTCTACTAATTAAAGAAGGCTCTTATAATCCCCCCTTATAATAGTACTTAACCTCCTTTACTAAGTTACTTATAGCCTATTCTTATATTATCTTATATAATATACCTCTAATATATTATATTTTAAAGTAAAGAGTTATAAGTTTAATATTTTTTAGTTAAAACTTTACTTACCCCTTTAATAGTATACTTTATATACGCGCTTCCCCTAGGTTAATAAGATATAATTATTATAAGAATCTTGATACTAAATATAAATAGGAAATCCTTATTTCTACTTACTAGTTCTACTTACGCCTCTTATAAGCTTTAAACGCCGTAGCTATTACTAATACTAGCTCTAATCTCCCTTAGCTTACTAGATTCTAAAGAACCTTTAATAAGCTTATTTATTAGTATTATTACTACCTCTACTACGCCCCTACTCCCTCTACCGCCGCTACTTTAGTAGGGGTTAACCCCGCTATTACTAGCCGTATTATAAATACCCTTAAAGGTATTCTTAATATCCTCTATTAATATATATATACTACTCTATCTCCTCTTCTAAAGCCTTATTAAAGCCTTACTAATATATTATAAGAGCGCCTCCCTCCTATTATAAAAGATAAAGATAAGGATAAAGAGGAGGATCCTATTATCCCTAATAGTAATAATAATAGGCCTAGTACTACTACTAGTATAGTATAATAGCCCTCTAGTATAATACCTTTAATAGTCTAGTTATACTAGGTTTCTTTTTCTTTTTTATTAATAATAATAGAAATCTTCTTCCCTCTTATATAATATAAATTTTATATATTAGGGTAATCTTCCTTAAATCTTTCTAATATATCTAGTATATTAACTAAGTCCTACTTATATAGCTATTAATTATAATTATAAGACTAATCCTTCTACTTTACTAAATATTAAGGTTTATTATAAGAGATTTTATAATTAAGAATAGCTTTAACTTCCTATTTATCTTTATTATTTATAAGCTCTACTTACGCGGCTTTTATAATACCCTTATTATTACCTTTATACGGCTTTATAAGTAAGACGTAAAAGATATTATATATATAAAAGGTATTAGGTAGTTATAACTTATATACCTAACTACTAATATAATTAAAGACTTTAAAAGGCCTTAAATAATATTATAATAGTTTCTTAGTTACTTATATTAATCTAATATACTTTATATTTAATAAGATATAATTATCTATATTATATTATCTTTACTTTTACTACTTATTTATATACTCTACTTATATAACTTATACTTAATATAGGTACTACTTTAAACCTTCCCTTTATTTTTAAAGTAACTTAACCCTTTCCCGCGCTAATAGGGCTTCTCCTAATAATAGCTTTAAAAACTTTATATCTAACTTAGGTAAGTAGCTATAAAGTACTTTATATAAAGGTAACCTACTACTAGTATACTTTATATAATTATATATAAACTCTACTAGATAAAGTAACTCTACCTAGTTATCTTATCTCTAGGTAGAATAGTAGTATAGATACTACTTAAGCGTATTATTTTATCTCTCTATTTAACTATTTATCTAAGGGTAGAAAGTAGTATTAAGCTTTCTTTTTATATTAGTATAATAATATATAGCTACCTAGAAGCTACTTATAAATACTATCCCTTAATTACTAATAATACCTTTTAGCTAATTAAACTTTAAGAAGATTTTATAATATAATAGGTTAGTAATATTAATAGTATTAACTATCTTTATAATAGGTAAATACTTAACTACCTTAATATAATAGTTTATAACTATTAAAATTATATTATAAATACTACCCTTTTATTTACTTAGAGGGAGATTTATAATAAAATCTATTATAATTTCCTAAAAAGGTCTTAAAGGTATTAATAATAGTAATAGTATACTATAAATAGTATACCTATATAGCTTTATTAATTAGTAAGTTAAGTATTCTTATATATAATTATAAATATCTTATTCTATTAATTTCTAATAGAACTTCTATTTAATAAGTTCTTATATACGCTTCTATAAGTAGTAGCTAGTATAAGGGTTATTATAATAAAGCTTTAAGATTTCTTATCTAATTACTTTATTACTAGGTATAAAAACTACGCCGCCCTTATAAAGAACCCCTATCTTATATATTAATAGAGATATATTAGCGCCCTTTTTATAATCTTAAGACTTTAATAATTATTTTTTATTATAAATATTTATATCCCCCTCTTAGAGATATCTAAGTATCTCTAATATTAAGCTATTATATTTATTTTATATACGCTTTATTATTAACGCGGTTATAATATACCTTTCAAGTACTATTTAATTAATATTAAACTATCCTATAATAGGGTCTAGGCTATTACCTATACTACTTTACGCCCTTAAGAGCGCGTTACTCTCCCCTATTTTTAGGGTATAAGGCTTCTTAAGCCCTATTCCTAATCTTTTATACTATTTATAGCTACGGGCCTTATTATCTTATAGACCTTTATAGATATTATATATATAATACTTATTAGAAGGAATATACCTAATATTTTTTAATTTAATTTATAATATTAATAGATAAGTATCTTCTTTATCTATTATTAGTATATAATCTAGCTACTTTAATAGGGTATTAGCTAGGTTTTTAATACTTATATAATAGTATATCTTAAAGTTATATATTATAAGCTTTATTACCTAATATATTTATCTCCTTATTAATAATAATATTATCTAGAAATACCTTAAATTATTATAATTAATAATTACTATAATTAGGTATAAGCTACCTTCTAAGAAGTACTATTATATCTAGAATACCTTAATAATTATAAGTAATTCCTAATTATAAGTCTTATATCTAGTTTCTACTAAATATATCTTATAGGAATAGAAAGTAACTAGATACTACTCTACCTCCGCCCCTTTAGCGCTAATTAGGAACTTTTATAATAAGATAGCTATAATAGCTAGTATTAAAGTATTAATCTCTAGTTAGATTTCTCCTATTAACTTAAAATATATAAGTAATAGCGCCTCTTAAAAGAGTTACTTCAACTACTTAAATACTACTCTTATAATATTACTTAATATTAATTTTCTATTTTTAATATATAAATAATTATTTTTTAAATAATCTATTAATACTATAGTTATAGAGGAGTAGTACTTAATAAAATAATAATAGAAATTAGTAAATCTTAAAAAGATTTAAATATCTTTAATACTTCTAGGTTTAAGCTACTCTACTATAGTATCTACTCTACGCGGATCTATATACACGCCGTTATAGCCTATAATAAAGCTAAGGAATTCTACTTCTACTACTATAAACCTATATTTTTATAGGCTAATATAGAGTTTAAATTTATAAAGACATTATAATATAGCCTTTATAACTCTAATATAAGACTCTTTATCCTAGGAATAGATAAGAATATTATCTAGGTAAATAATATATATAATATTAAGTAGTCCCGCTAGGGCCTTATTAATATATACTTAGAATAAGGTAGGTATATTAGTAAGTTTAAAAGGTATAACTATATATCTAAAATAGCTATACCTTATATAGAATATAGTCTTTTATTTATTACCCTTTCTTATTTATAAGTAATAATATATATCTTTAAGGTCTAACTTAGTTAAGTACTTAGTACTAACTAATCTTATTAATATTTTATTAATTAATAAAAGGGGGTACTAATTCTTAATTATAATCTTATTAAGCACCCTATAATTAATATATAAGTATAGCGTTCTATCTTTTTTTAGTATAAAAAAAATTAGTATACCTATTAGACTTATAGAATATTAAATCTAACCCTTTTTTAAAGATTACTTAAGGTACTCCCTTAGTACGCGTAACTCTTTTTCTAATAAATTATAAAGTAGGTTAAAAGGAGGTTCCTTATTCTCCTTTATATTAATTATATAATTATAAGGTATATAGGCTAATAGCGCCCTAGTATTCTTAGTTAAGAAGATATCTTAAAATTCCTAAAATTTTAAAGGGAGCTTAATTTTAGATAGTAGGCTCTTATTACTTACTCCTAAGTATATTATAATAAATATAATACTATTAAGCTACTCCTTTAAGTCTTTAATAATATTAAAGTACTCTTTAATATTACTTTTCTTAATAGGGAATTACTAGTTTTATATAAGCTAATCTACTTAGAGATTTTATTCCTCTAATTATAAATACCCTAAATAGAAGTTATAATTAAGGTTTACTACTATAGAAAAGGCGCCCTTATAGTATTATATAATATTATTAGAGTTAATAAGTTTAATTTATCTTATATAGAAACCTAGTAATAATATTAGATTTCTAACCCTATTATATAAGGTATTATTAAAGTAAGGATCTATTTCCTACTCCTACTCCTTTACTAGGTATATATTAATATAATTAATATCTACTCTAGAGTTAATTAATATAGTAAATTCCCTTTAAAAGCGCCTAAGCTCTATTTATATTATAATAATAAGTTATTATATCTACTTTTTCCCTTATATTATAATAGTAGATATAATTATAATACTTAGGGGTTTTTTAAATTTAAGCCTTCTTTAGCTAGCTTATTACTAGAGGTCTTATTACTTATAAGCTTATTAGTTATAATACTTATAACTATTAATTTTACGCTCTAATAATCCTTAATTATATATCCCTTCTTTTAGTAGTTATAATATTTAATAGTAGAAAAGTTAGGCTTAGGCCTTTATAGAAGGTATAGTAACGCGTTAAAGCTACCCCTTCCTTTTTACTTAATATAAGGGTTATTATCTTTTTACCCTTAAAAATTTCCTCTTCCTCTTTATAAATATTAACCTCTAGTAGAAGTATTATCTCTTTAATCTTTATATATAAGTACTATTATATAAGGCTCTAGTTAAGTTACTAATATAATAAGAGTATCCCTTATCTCTAAGATATTAGGTTATATTATAAGATAATTATAAAGGTCTTTATATAATTTATTTAATAGGTTATTATAAGGTATATACTCTATTAATAGCTTAAGCTATCTTTCTAACCTAATAAGGTAATTTATAAAGTCTATAATTTTTTAATATTCCTTTTACTTAGCTTCTAAGTAGCGCTTATTAATTATAAGATATTAATTCTAAGGATCCTCTATTTAATCTATTAGAAAACTATTAAAGTATATCTAGGACTACTTATCCTTTAATATATCTTTTATATACTTATACTATATAGCCTTAAGGTCTAAGACTATATAATATAGCGCGTATTAGATTTTTATAGAGTTATCTAAAAAATAGGCTATACTTATCTTAATTATATTAATTATATTATTAAACTATTCTTAATATTCTTATATTAACTTCCTATTATATATATATAGGTCCTACGGCCTAAGTATATAAGTCTTATATTAAGGACGCTTTAGCTCTAATTCTTTAATTAATAATAAGTAGTAGTAATAATCTACTTAAGTAGTATTATTAGTATATATTTCCCTTTCTAACTTTAGTAAGTATTATCTTAACTCCTTTATTTACTCCCTCTTAAAGACTTCTTCTTTAAGTTCTTATATTCTTTATAATAGTACTTCTTAGGTATTAGGTAGTAGGGACTTAGTTTATACGCCTAATAGCTACCCTTAAATAGTTAGTTATAATCGCGATATATCTATTATTAATTTATTAACTAATTCTTAAGACTTACTTTCTCTATAAACCTAGTCTCTTATATTTAAGTAGGTTATATATACTAGTTAACTAACCTTTTTACCTTACGCTTATAATAACCCTTCTCTACTTATCTTACTAATAGTTAGGCTACTACCCCTAAGTAGGGTAGAGTAATTAAAATATAAGGGTACTATATAATAATATAGCTATTAAGTACTATAAATAGTATATATATACTTATATATAGAACTCTTTATTCTTATTAATAGTAAGACTAATTACTACCCTTCTCCTTTAAGGGGAATTCCCTCCTCTATATACTATAAGTAAAGGGGTAGTATAGTACTACTATATACTATAGACGCTACGTTAATAGTAGCGCCGTATTCCTAACTAGTCCTTATAAGGCGTTTACTAAGGCGCTACTACTAGTATATTATAATCCTAACCTACCTTTATAAATAAAAATAGATATAAGTATATATATACTATTAAGGGTATATTTTTAAAGGAAGGATAATACTTATACCTATCTAATTATATTTTATAGCTATAAATTTAACCTAGTTAAAATAAATTATAGTACCCTAGATTAAGAATTATTAGCTATTATAATATCCTTTTAGGTATAATAGAAATACCTTAAAGGAGCCTAATACTATATTATAATTATTATAAACTATTATAACCTTAAATTATTCCTTACTAATAAGACGCTAAGTTAATACTAGGCCTATTAGGTAGAGTTTCTTTTAGTATTTAATTTTAAAATCTAATACTAGTTTAGGAAGAGGAACCCCGCTAATATACCCTTATAAAGGGCTAATTATAATAAGTCTAATACTACTTATATTATAGTCCCTTTCTTTAAGTTAGTACTTATAATTATTAAAGAAGGGCGAGATATAGCTTAATAGGTAATAATAGACCTAGAATTAATAGAATAGGAAGATAACTAGACTAAGAAGCTCTTATAAACTATTCTTAAAGAAATCTTAGAAAAACTTAAGACTAATATTAGAGCTATTAGGGCTAAAGGACTAAGTTATAAATAGCTATTAGGCCTTCTATATTTTTAAGGTAATTATTTCTATATACTTAAGGATATAAATCTAAAGGTCTATATAAACTAACCGCGAGGAATTAAATTTAGAATTAAATTTATAAAGTTATATAATACTAAACCTATATAAGGTATAAGCTAGCTGTAAGTAGTTTAGTAATTTAAGTTAATACTAAAGATAACCCCTAAGTACCGAAAAAACGGTTAGTCTAGGTCTATATTATATAAAATTTCTATAATTCCCTAATAGTAGGCTATCTTAGTTATAACTAGATTATCTTAACTATCTACTATTAGTTCTACTAGCTATTACTAAGTAATAACGTAGGTAACTATATAAAAATATATAATACCTATTAAAGAACTAAAGCTTTAAAATACCTATTATATAAGGAATTAGCATCTATTCTAATTCCTAATATATTATAAAGGTCTATTATAATAGACTTTATTATAGACCTCTTAAATAGTAAAAGCCCTATTAATAATATCTCTTATAATTATATTATAGTAGTAATAGACTATTTTAGTAAGATATACTATTATATTATATATTATAAATCTATAATCTCTAAATAATTTATAGTACTATTCTTATAAGATATATTTTAATTATATAGAATACCTAATATAATTATTAGTAACTAATATACTCTCTTTACCTTATATTTTTAGTAAATACTTATAAAAGCCCTTAATATAAACTATAAGCTTTTAATAGTATATTATTAATAGATAGATAGCCTAATAGAGTAGTAAAATTAAGTTATTAAATAATACTTATAAGTCTTTATAAATTATTAATAGAATAACTAGGTTACTCTACTTAGCATTAGAGAATATATTTATAATAATAATATTATATAATATTATATATTAAAGCCTATTCTTTATTTCTAGTAGTAGAGAGCCTAAACTATTTTAGTTAGTAGATACTCCTAGCTATATTAGCCCTAGTATAACTACCTAGGAAATAGTAAAAGAACTAGAATACCTTAATATAATCTTTAAGGAAGAGCTTATTATAGCCTAAAATACCTAGGCTTAATATTATAATAAGGGGAGAAAGCCCTTAACCCTCTAATTAAGAGACCGCGTTATACTATATAATATTAATATCTTATTATAAAGACCTTATAAAAAGCTAGATTATAAAAAAGTTAGCCCCTTTTTAATAGTAGAGGCTACTATACTTAATACTTATAAAATTAAGTTACTTTTATAAATAAAGGTATACCTAGTATTTTATATATATTTAATAGAACCCTATTATATTAATATAATTAAAGGTTATATTATACTACTACTACCTCTAATTAGTAAAATTATAGAGTATAATAATAAGAGAGAGTATAAAGTATATAAGATCTTAAACTCTAGACTCTACTATTATAAACTATAATATCTTATAACCTAGAAGGGATATAAACTAGAGGAAAATTTATAAGAGTTAATAAAGGATATATAAAATATATTAAACTTAGTTTAATAATTCTATTAAAAGTATCCTTTTAAAGTATTATTATAATAGTATAAGTATAAAGCCTTAGAGGTATAAAGCCTTAAGGTATAAAGCTACTAATTAAACCTTTTAAGTTATTTTAAAATAGGTATAAATATAAGGCTATTTCTTATATATTTAAGAAGCGTAGAGCTATTATAATATATAATTTAAGGGTATAAAGCTATTTCTTATATATTTCTTATATAAAGCTATTATAATTATATAATTTTAGGGTATAAAGCTATCTTATAGAAAATAAACTATTTAACCTAGGCTATTAAGTTTATAATTATAGTAATAAGCCTATTAATTAGAATTAGGTTAGTACTTTATACTTTATAAGATTTACTACTCTATACTCTTATAAATCTCTAACTTAATTATACCCTCCCTTAGCTTAATAGTCTATTATTTCTATATTACTACTTAAGATAATAAACCTTATAAAGCCCTATATAGTTTAAGCTTATATTAGGCCTATAAAACTAAGGAAGGTCTTATTAGTACTATTATTATATCGCGGAATTCTAATTATTAGATACTTAGCGAGGCTATTAATATTATAGACTAAGTATTCTAGGAGGCCTACTATAGCTATAGATTAAAAGATAAATTATACTTAGAGTACCTATTTTTTAACCCTATAATAGAGGATATTAACTATCTATTAGAGGTCCTTACTCTTAATAGTATTATAAGTAGATCTAATAGGGGTATATTACCTAAACGCGTAAAGCTATTAAACTTTATTATAAGTATTATTATTCTTAAAGCTATCCCTATTATTAGTATTAAGGCTTAGTAGCCTCTAGATTTTAACGCTATAGGATTTACTATCTTAGAGCCTCTAAGGATCTATTAAGGTAATATATTTAGTATTAAGTTTAATAATAGATATAGTATATTTAATTAGTTTAATAAAGATAAATACTATATATATATTCTTTATAATTAAGAAGATTATAACCTAGAAATATACTATACTACTACCTTATAGTAATTAAACTTAAAGGCTACTAAAGCCTAGGTTAAAGGATTAACTACTACTAGAGCTAGCTCTTATAAGCTTAAGTCCTCTCCTAGGCCTTTATAAAGCTCTAATATACTAACGCGTTAATTATAATCTATCTAGATATTAACTATAAATTCTATAAAGGGTAAAGTACCCCTATTAGTACCCTTATACTTAAAATTTTTCCCTAACCTTTTAGATAAATTTACCTACGCGCCTTACTAGCTATTAGATATAAAGGCTAGTAAATCTAAAGAGATTTATATAAGTAGTATTATTAGTCCTATCTAACCTTATATTTATAATATAACGGAAATATCTTATAGCTATAATATAATAGAAATAGAGGCTACGCCTCCCTTAATACTTAATACTAGGAATCTTTAAAGGGCCTTTACTAATCTAATTAGGTAATATATTTATATAGTTACTATTATAAAGTACTTAGATAGCGCCCTACTTATTTAAGTAGATATAATAGTACTTACTAAAAAAGCTATTAGGGATATTATACCCTTACTTAGGGCTATTATTATAAAGGATAAAAAAGCCTTTAATATAACTAAGAATAGTATTACCCCTAGGATATATTAAATACTTCTTTAGGGTAAATAAGGTCTTAAAAACCTTATAGGCTAAGGTAAAATAACTTTATAATAAGGTTAGATAGCTAACTATTCCTATTATAACCTATTATCTAGATATTAGTTATATTATAGACTATAAAGGCCCGCCTTATTATAATACCTTAGATATATTACGCCCTTAATACGCGAGCCTTAGCAGACGTTATAGTCGCTTACTAAGTCGAATATACCTTGATATAGCGAGTCGAGCGACTGCTTACCTAGTCGCTCTAGTCGATATAGAATAACTATAGCGAGCTAGGCGATCGCGCGACTAGTTACTCTAATTAACGAAGAGCGATTACTAGCGATTAGTACGAGCATAGACTTTCCTATATCTATATAGATAGTGTTACTTTCTATCTAGATAGGAGCTTCGTGCTTAACTTATATTATTTACTAGACTATCTCCTAGATACTAAATATAATACTACACCTGTACTAGACTAGTTTAGTACGAAGCCTGTTTACCTTAGTCCTTAATACTCCTCTCTACGAGATCTACTATAGACCCTATCTACCGCTAAGAGACACGGGTCGTAACACTTTAAGTACCCTCAAGATAAGTACCTTAGGATAAAGGGACCTCACCCCAAGTAAACGTGGTCTATAATAGTTAATAATAGTAGAAGTTAAAGAAGGTATTAAGATTACTAAACTAGACTTATATTATAGCGACTAAGACAAGCTTAAAGAGTAGTTAGTATAGATATAGCTATACTTCTCTTTTAATAAGGACGCTATTAGATTAAAGAAGTAACCGCTATTTATAATAACTTATATAAGAGGACGGGCCTAGCGTTAGTCCGCCCCATTTCTCAAACGATATATAGAAGATCCTGATAACGAGGATAATATCTCTATTAAGTTATAGATAGAAAGCTTAGCGCTTTTCCGAGAAGAGATGAGACGAATATTCGGACCTTCTAATAAAGCAAGTATGGCAATAAGAGTCATCTAGCATTTGACGTAGAAGAAGTTAGTATCCGAGTATACGACACAGTTTTAATAATACTTTATAAGAACCGACTAGGGTAATAACGTATTAATAGTAATGTATCGACGTGGATTAAAACCCCAAGTGAAGAAGGAGCTTATACGAGATAGAGCCTAGAGTAACGATCTTGATTCGCTTATTAGGAACTCGACTAGAATCGACGATTAGATCTATGAGTTAATAATAAAACTACGCCACGATAGTAGAGTTTTAGGACTTAATTACACCGGATTCTATTCAGGAGGAAGTCACGGGAAGAAACGAGCCCCACGCGATCCTTATAGACCAATGCCAATAGAATTAGACTTCACACAGAAGAAGAAAACGTTCGGAGGTAAGAAATAGTACGGGGGTAAGAAAGCAATGAATTGCTATAGCTGTGGCAAACCGGGCCACATCGCCAAAGACTACAGGTCGAAAAACATGGTAAAACGACCTCAGTTGAATGTATTAGAGAGAGTTCCAGTCAGGAAGACTAAACCTCTAAAGGATTAATAAGAAACGGAGTACGATAATAATAAGCTAGATATAATTATAGATGATTTACTAGCCCTCGTTAATCCGCCTATTAATAAAGAACTTCAGACTAGAGAGGAAGAATTACGCGAAGAAATAGCTAAGAAACAGCGAAATATCGTAAAGATCGAATAAAGGCTCGCGGATATTCACGAATAACTTAAGGAACTAGGTTCTAATAATAATAGTAATAGTAGTTACGTTTATAGGAAAGAACCTGAATAAAGCTGAGATAGCGAGGATGATTCCGATTAGGAAAACCTCAGCTATACTTCCAGGAAATATAAAAATATATAAAAGGGGAAGGAAAATAGCGTAGCATCTCGAGCTTCTATATTAAAAGATCTACAGATAAAACTCGAGGAACGAGTGGAGTTCTATTAAGAAAAGGTATTAGGAGGACTTCTTTAGAAGGAGTTTAGAAACGACTTAGCATATCTATAGCACGGAGTAATATACTAGTCAGCCTATACTAATAAAAACTACATGATTTATTACCAAGCGAAAATAAACTTAGGTAAAGTAATTAGAGTACGTACGTGTAGAAATATTTAGTTAAGTTACTATAATATAAGTTATTACTAGCACTTAGTAACTAAGAGATCGAGGAAATAGTTTCTAAACCATGACTAAAGATGGTATAGTAGTCTCTACGGACACCTCAAGCATGACGAGCGCATATTAGAGTACTACTTGACGGATTAGTATGCTTATTTCCATGATAATTACAGAAAACACATGTATATAAAAAGAACTACCGGATTCCTACCCTTTTCGGGAAAAGAGTAATCCCTTATATTAAGGGGAAGTACAAGGAGATTAATATCCTAACCCTAAAAACACGTTAGTTATACTTAACGGAGTATATAACACACGTAAATATACCGGTTAGAATAAATAGTTAAAGAACTATAGTAATAATAGATTCTAGAGTATCTGGAAACTTTATCTCCGAAGTATTAGTACGGTTAGTAGGCCTACTAACGCGAAGAAAGAAGTTACTATATAACCTATAGATGGCCGACGGGTTAAAACTATTGATAGGAAGTATAGACGAGGAAATAACCTCGCTACTATTTATAATTCAACGCTACTATAAGGAAATGTCCTTCGATATTATTAGGATGGCCACTTATTATATTATTCTAGGCATGCCTTAGTTAAAGAAGTATAACCTAGTAATTAACTGGAGAAGAAAAGTACTTAAGTTTAAGAGAACTGGTAATATCGCTAGATTCTAACCTACACGCCGATAGTGGACGACGGTAGATAAGAAATCGAACCGAGAGGTTAAGGCATGTGTTACCTCCATTTCAAATAAGGATGGCCTTAAAAGAAAAAGGATCCGGCTTAATAGATACTAGTAACGGTCCGCTAGATTAAAAAGTTAGAGTTCTTGAAGTAACTAATAGCACTCCTAATATCTTATAAGAGTATTAAAGATAGAAACGCCTCTTTATAAAAGAGATAATAGCGAAAGCTCTACCTAAATACTAACCTTAGGATTATAAAATTAAACTCGAACTAGGGAAGGTACTAACATTTAGACCTATTTATACGTTATCCGAAAAGGAACTCTTAGTACTACGCGGGTACTTAGACGAGAACCTAAAAAAGGGATTTATTCGAGAATCCAAATTACTAGCAGGATATCCGATACTCTTCGCAAAAAAAGAAGGACGGATCCTTACAGCTGTACGTCGACTATCGAAAGTTAAATAATATGACGATTAAGAATCGTTACCCGCTACCTAATATTAGTGAGCTGCAGGATCGGCTAGCTAAAGCAAAAGTCTTTATAAAGTTAGACTTACGAGGAGCGTATAATCTCATTCGAATAAAGGAAGGTAATAAATAGAAAACAGTATTTAGGACTCGATATAGATATTACGAGTACCTAGTTATGCCGTTTAGCCTTACTAACGTACTAGTAACCTGCTAGGTACTAGTTAATAATATTATACGGGTATAATTAGACTATTCGGCTATTATATACCTCGATAATATATTAATCTACTCTGAGTTAATAGAGGAACACGTCCCTTATATGCAGAATGTATTAACATATCTATCTAGGGCTAGGCTCCTCCTTAAACCAGAGAAGTGCGAGTTTTATAAGACCTTAGTCGAGTTCTTAGGGTTTATAGTAATAACTAAAGGCGTTTATATAAGCCCTGAAAAGATTCAGGCTATATAGGAATAGCCTACACCACATGATATTAAATTAGTATAAGGGTTCTTAGGATTCGCCAACTTTAACAGACGTTTTATAGAAGGCTATTCTAAGAAGGCCTTGCCACTTACGGAAATCACCAAGAAAGAAACCGGATTTCGATGGGATACTAACTAAAAGAAAGTATTTGCCGAGCTAAAGCAAGCTTATATAGACCCGCCTATACTCTATACGTTTTATAACGGAGAACTAGTATATATTAAGACAGATGCTTCGGATCTTATAATAGGAGCTTGCTTATATTAGTAAAAGGATAGCAAATAGTATCTAGTAGCATACTACTCACGTAAGATAATAGCGGTAGAATAGAATTATAATATACACGATAAAGAGCTTTTAGTAGTCGTCTATTCCCTATAGTATTAGAGAGTTTATGCCGAAAGTTATTCTAAACTCACTATCTTTACTAACTATAAGAACCTAGTTAGGTTCACTACGACTAAAGAATTAAATCGACGACAAGTTAGATAGGCTAAGCTTCTCGGACAATATAAGTTTATAATTTAGTATACCCTAGGCAAAGATAATAGACGAGCAGACGCTTTAAGTAGATAATCTAACTATATATAAACGAAAGATATTACGGATTAACCTATTTTAAAACAAGAAGAAGATGGATTATTAGTATTAATAAGAAGTCTGGCAACGACTATATATATTATAATACATGCGGTTCTAAACCTAAAGGAAGTATATATTAATAACACCCTAGCTAGTAAGCTTAGGAAATAATAACCTAACCGAGACCTATTATTATATAAATAAAAAGTGTACTTACTACTAAAGGCGGTTGAGGAAGTAATTAGAGATTACCACGATAATCTACTACTAGGACATCCGGGAGTATCTAAAACGTTGGAACTTATTTAAAGAATATACGCCGCATTAAACCTGCGAGCGTTAATTAAATAATATATCAGGGAATATATATATTACTAGTAGAATAAGTCTGTAAGACATGCTAAATACAGACAGATTCAGTTTACTAAAGTTCTAGACACGCTATAGAATGATATTACAATGGACTTTGTCGTTAAATTACTACCGTTAGTTAACCCGGTAACTAACGACAAGTATAATTTAGTAATAGTTATTCTAGATAAACTTACCAAGTATATAATTATAATACTATATAAAGAAACTTATAACGCTAGTTAGCTTAGTTTTATCTTATTAGATAGACTTATTAGAGATTATAGTATACCGGAATTAATTACTTCAGATAGAGACAAGCTCTTTACTTTAAACTATTAGAAGACCTTAATCGCGTTAATTAGAACTAAACTACGAATATTAACAGCGTATTATTTATAAACGGATAGATAAACTAAACGTACTAACTAAATAATAGAAGTATACCTTAAATACTACGTTAATAAAAGATAAAATAATTAGGTTACGCTACTCCTAATAGCATAATTAGTATATAACGACAAAAAATCAGATACTATAAGGCTATTACCGTTCTTTATAAACTACGGACGACATGTAAATTTATTCTTAAATCCTAGGCAAGGACTAGATACTAAGAAGGCCTTAGTATTAATATCTGATATAAAAAGTCTGTATAGAGATATATAGTAAAAGATTAGCGAGGTTAATACTTCTATAAAGAAGTTAGTTAATAAGAAAAGAAGAAATAGACCTTAGCTAAAGAAGGGGGATAAAGTATACCTCCTTATAAAAAATCTGAAAGGTATAAGACCAAGTAAAAAACTGGACCACGTTAAAGTCGGACTATTTCTAGTTATCTAAGAAAAAGGACCAGTTAACTTCAAGTTATAACTTCCACCCGACGCTAAAGTATACCTAGTATTTTATATCTTAATATTAGAACTAGCAGACCCTAATACGCCTTTATAGGAAACCTTCTATTTCTAGATAGAAGAAGAGAATGAATTTAAAGCCGAAAAGATTCTATTATAGAAAGGTTAGAGCTACCTAGTAAAATGGAAAGGATACGAGGACTCGGAAAATACCTAGGAACTAGTTACGAATCTTATAAACTATTAAGAGCTCCTCTAATAGTATTATTAAACCCGGACACACCCTAAGCGATCTACTCGAGAGCTCCAGGCGAGAGAGTCCCGGAACCCTCGAACTCTAAAAAAGTAGGACAAGTAGCGAGCGCTTTCTCAACCTCGCCAGCCTTTTTAAGCTCCTCTAGACGTTCTAATTCCTTAATATCGTTAAGACCCTTATTAAATATCCGTTATTCACGCTCTTTTAGGAAACGCTTCTATTAACGAAGACGTTTCAGTTTTATTTATTTCTAACGAGTAATTTCGCTACTCTGACGAGCAGCTTCGTTAGCGGCCTCCTACGCTGCCTCTGTCTCCATCTCTTCGCGCTCAAGTTTCTCTATGGCCTTATTAATACCGGAGAAGTGGACGACCGGCACGGCAGGCTTATACTACTTCCCCAGCCGAATGCATTCTACGCACCTTTAAGAAAGGGAAGACACCCGACACTCCTTTTAAGACCTAGTATATCGCAGACATAACACCATCGCAATCACTCCCCTATAGGCCACTCGATCTGATAGTTCGATACGGCGTCGTTATTATACTAACGATATAAATGCTTATTTAACCTTTAGGACAAAGGTTTAGGGAAGGAGGGGTAATGTTACGCCCTTGGTACGCGAGCCTTAGCAGACGCTATAGTCGCTCACCAAGTCGAATATGCCTTGGCATGGCGAGTCGAGCGACCGCTTACCCAGTCGCTCTAGTCGATATAAAACGACTATAGCGAGCTAGGCGATCGCGCGACCAGTCGCTCTAATTAATAAAGAGCGATCACTAGCGATTAGTACGAGTATAGACTTTCCTATATCTATATAGATAGTATTACTTTCTATCTAGATAGGAGCTTCGTACTTAACTTATATTATTTACTAGACTATCTCCTAGATACTAAATATAATATTATACCTGTACTAGACTAGTTTAGTACGAAGCCTATTTACCTTAGTCCTTAATACTCCTCTCTACGAGATCTACTATAGACCCTGTCTACCGCTAAGAGACACGGGTCGTAACAAGATATACTCTTATAATATATTAAATTAGGCTATATTATAACTAATCTATTTATATAATTTACTAAAAAATAACCCGCTCTTATAAAGCTAGAAGACTTAAGGCCTAAAGATTAAGACTTAGAGTAGGATATTAATAGGAGACTTAGAGGCTAATAATAAGGTATTAAGCCTTATAAGGGCTATAAGGTATAAGGGGGGGGACTATAAATAGGAGGAGTAGCTAATAGCTCTAACTACTTATATTAGCCCTAATAGATATATCTTAGTTTATAAGAATTAATAATAATATAACTTAATATAATATACCCTAGGCGAGCTAATAATATAGAACCGTTATAGTAGGTAATATAAATAGTAGGGAGTAAATTAGATGTTTTAACTTATAAATATAATAGTATATCTATAAAAATCTATAGCCTACTTTAAGTACTATAAGTACTTAGGAGTAGGTTTAGTAGGAAAATCCTATATTATCGCTCTTAAGCGCTTATAGTATATAATAAGTAGGTTTTAACAGATTTTATACTAATTAGTAGACTACTTACTAGGACTAACTAGAACTAACTAGGAATTTTTTATACTTTAATAAAATTACCTACTAGTAGTAGGGGGGAGGAGGGTAGGGGGTATATAGATATATTTAACTAGTCTATTTTTAGCTTAGATTCTATTTTTTAAGTTAGTTTTTAAATTCGTTAATAATTAAGCGAGTTATAGAGGTTTCTAGCTACTCTTATAGCGGCTAGCTTAGCCTAAGCCTAAATCTTAAAAACCTTAAATTAAAAACGACTAATATAGTATTTCTATATAATTTTAGTTTTACTATTTTTAGAAATTTTTACTACCTACTCTAGGTTACTAAACTTACTATTATTACTTAGAGATTTACCTAGAGTTATAAGTAGGTCTGAAATTTACTAATATATTAGCTATATTATATATATATATACCTATTCTAATAGCGTTTTATACCTAGTAATAAGATGGATATTTCCTTTTATTTAAACTAATATTAGATATATTAGTAGGTAAGGTAAATAGTAGGGAGTATATTACTAAGATATATTAGTAGGTAGGCGGCCTATCTATATAATAGTATTAGCTTGTATACTTATATAGTAATATAGATAATTCTAATAGTATTATATATCTAGTAATAAGATAGGTATTTCCTTCTATTTAAATTAATAGTAGATATATTAGTAGGTATTACTATAAAATAGGTAAAATATAAATAATACTAGGATTTTATTATTATTTATAATCTATATTCTAGCTATTAGTATATAGAATTTAATAGGTAAATCTAGTATATAAGGTTAGGAGGGATATAAGAATATATTTCTTTATAAATAAACGCTAGAATATTAATAAATAGGGAGTTAAATTTATATTAGGGGACTTATACTCCCTAGAGATATAGGTTATAAGGAAGGAAGGGGGAGTATTAACGCGTCTCTAGATATATAATATATATAACCCTAGCTTAGAGTCTAGGACCTTAATAAATAGCCCCTTTATACTACTAGGGGTAAAAGAGTAACTAAATTAATTAAGGGAATATATATTAATAGGAGACTTTAACCTTTATTACTTAAACTAAAATAATAGGGATAGATATATATATTATAAAGTAGTAGATATACTAATAGATATTATAAAAAAAAGGGGAATAGAGCTTACCCTATTAGAGGATATAATAACTTAGAGGGTAAAGAAAGTAGAAAGTAGTATTAACCTAATATTTATAATAGAGGCTATTAAATAAATATTATTAAAATATTATATTAAGTTAAATCTCTATTATAAATTTAATTATATCTTAATATATATAGAGGTTAACCTTAAGGTAGAGGTAGTAGTTCTACGCCTATAATAGGTATAAAAGATAGTAGACCTAGAGGAGATAGAGAAGTAAGTAGGTACCCTTTAATACTTACTATTAAAAGGGGATTTAATAACTAGGGAGTAGATTAATAGCTACTTAGCTAAAATACTTTATAAATTAATAAGAATTATAGAGAGGATAATATTATAAGTAAAGCCCTCCTTAAGGGTAAAGTCTTTTTAGAACTCTAATTATATAAAGGTTATAAAGGAGGCGCTAAAGCTTAGGATAGAATATAGTTATAAAAGAAGTTAAAGGAGTCTAAAAATATAATAAAAGGCTTAGAAGATTAAAGGGAGGGTATTAAAAAAAGTAAAAGTACTCTATTATAAGGAGGGAGTATATAAAGTATTTTAATTACCTAATAGACTTTAGAAATTAGTTAAATAGGATTAAAAGAGAAATATACTACCTTAAGAACTCCTAAAGTTCCCTACTTTTAAGGAGGATAGGGAAGGCCTTAAGGTAAAGTTATTTTAAAAGAAGGTAGAAGTCTTTTAAAGGACCTTCTTCCCTCTACCCTTAAAGGTAGATCTAAGTAATACCTAGGGGTTTTAATATAATATACCCCTAATAATAAATATAATAATTATTAAAGAGGAAGTCTATAAGGTAATTAATAGGTTAAAATAAAATTAAGTATTAAGGATAAATAGGATCCTAAATAAGTTCTTAAGAATAGTAGAGGGGGAGCTACTACCTAGCTTTATATGCTTATTCTAGGCTTATTTAAAAGTTAGATATTATTTAATAGAATTTAAAAAGGTTAATATAATTATCTTAAAAAAGTTAAAGAAAGAGGATTACTTTAAATTAAAGTTATACTACTTAATTACCCTACTTAATACTTTAAGGAAAGTATTAGAGGTAGTTATTATAAAAAAGCTAGGTAACCTTATAAAAGAATATAAACTACTACCCTTATAATAGAAAAAAATAAAGAGGGGGAGGTTAATAATAATATCCTTTAAGATAATAATAGAGGTAATATATATAATATAAAATTATAGTAAATCTAATATAATAAGCATATTATTATTAAATATTATAAGGGCCTTTAATAATATCTCTTATAAGAGGTTATTATATAACTTAAAGAGGAAAGGGGTCTTAATCCTTATTATATAATAGGTATAAAGCTTTTTAATAAAAAGGGTTATAATAATTATATTAAGCTAGGAGATAAATATAATAAAAATAATAGAAACTAGGATCCCTTAGAGATCTTTAATATTACTTATTTTATTTCTATTTTTTAACTCCCTACTTATAAAGGAATATATAAAGATAAAACTCTAAGTATAAATTAAAGGCTTTATTAATAATATCTACCTAATAATATATAATAAAAGTATTAAAGAGAATTATAAGATCTTAATAAAGGTATATAAGATATACCTTTATTAGGTAAATATATATAAGGTAACCTTTACCCCTTATAAATATAAGTTAGTCTACTTATTAAAGAGCTTAAAGAAATTTAATATAAAGGTAATAATAGACCTTAAAGTAATAGTAATATATCTAGAGATATTAATAAAAGTCCTTAGGCTTTATATTAATAATAAACTAAGGTAGGGCCTATATATTAATAAGGTAAGGTTAAAAATAGAGATATAAAAGCTAGCCTTATTAATTATTATTAATTTAATATAAGGTATTATACTTAATAGGATAAGATAGGTTTATAATATTATAATTTAACTAGTAATAACCTATATAATAGAGATATAATATAATTTAAAAGGGATATTAAAGGTAAAAAGGCTAATATTATAATATTAAAAATTATATAAAATAGGTACTTAAGGATAGTATTTAAAGCCTTTAAGGTAATTAATATATAAGTCTTAAAAGTAGAATTAAGGGTCTTATTAATAAGGATAAGCCTTAATTAATTAATATTATATATATTAATAATATAAGGGATCTACTTATTAATTAAGGAAGGGAACGCGAGGATCTATTATAAATTAAAGGGGAAAAGAGGAAAGGAGAAGAGGGTAGTAAAGACTCTAATAGAAGAGAAGTAGTCCTAGGTAAGGGGAGCCCTCTAAGTAGTGGTAAAGGGAGGGGATATTAAAGTAGTAGCTTAAGGCCCTAAAGGTAGGGAAATTATAAAGAGAGATAACTTTACCCTTAAAGAGATTAAGAGGTAGGTAAAGGAGAAGTAGAGAGAGAAGTAGCTAAGATACTAAGAGGATATCCCTAGCTATATAAAAATAGTAGTATAAAGGGGAGAAATTTAAGAGATAAGAGTTAATCTTTATATAAGGCTTTTTAAGGCTAAGAGCTTTATAAGTATTTAATTATATATAAAGAAAATAGGACTACGCGCCTTCTTATATAAGAGGAGGGTATTAAGGGTTAATAGTATTAATTATAAATATAAATAAAAGTATTAAAATATTAAGTATATACTTATATTCTACCTTAATTATATAAAAGGGAGGAGGCTAATATTTTAAAGGATAGAATTAAATAATTTCTATTAAATTATATTAATTTTAAAGGAGTTAAAAGTAGTAATTAAATAGGTTATTTAATAGGGTATATTTAACTAGTTTATACTAATAAGGGAGTAACTCTTTAAGGTTATATAAGAGTAAGTAGGCTCTAACTAGATAATAAAGGGATAGGTAACCCTAATAATAAGAGAAAATAAGATAGTATAAAAAGTATAAAATAGGGTAGTATATAATATTTAGAGATCTAAGAGTATAATAATAAGAGGGGTAGAAGAGGAGGTTTTCTTTTATAAATTATAGTTTCCTCTAGTAAGCTAGATATAAACTACCCTTATTAACTCTAAGTAAATAGATAGTAGAGTATAAAATATAAATATAAATATAAATATAAATATAAATAGGTAAATCTATTTATTTAGATATATCTTTTAAAGTATTATATTAATTTTAATTATTTTTAGAGCCTTAAATAGTAGAATAGAAGCTATATAACTTTATTTAAGTAGAAAATATTATAGAGTATAAGAGTAGATATAAGTAGAATATAAAGAAATATTAGAGTTCTAATATTCGCGCTAGTCTAGGAAAGGAATCTAGAGTACTTATTAACTAATAGATAAGCTGCGATAAGCTTAGGGTCCTAATTTCCGTATATTCTATTATAGTAAGAAGATATAAACATCTCTAAACTAAGAGTAATACGTAATCGCTTGCTAACTAAGGTGCCGCCGCTTTACTCTCCTGCTAACGTCCGTTTCATTGATATACTCTCCTTCTACTCCCTTATACTCCCTCGCTACTCCCTCATACTCCCTTAATGCTCCTCCGTGCTCCCCGGTACTCCCCCGTACTCCCCCGTACTCCCGCGATACTCCCTCTAAAGCGGCCCTGCTCCCTTTCCCGATCGAAAACGGTAATTCTTAATCTTAAGTTCGGGGTATATATAATATATATATATTATGTATACCCTGAATTTAGGATCTGGAATTACCGTTCCGGAACGGAAAAGGGAGCAGAGTCGCTTTAAGAGGAGCGCTAAGGGAACACTGAGGGAACACGGGAGAGCATCAAGGAAGCGCTGAGGGAGCATGAGGCGCAGCAGGCGAGCAGTGGGAGGCGCAATAAGAGAGGGCAGATTCTGACTCCTGATATGGTTGCACTACACTTGGCTATAATTGCTCCTGACCTTTGCCTAATAGTGTTGCCTAGACTTCTCCAGCTTCGCCAGCTCCTAGTCTCATCTTGTACCAATCAAAATGCTGCTGGTCCGCCACGAGCAGGGTTCCGCCGAGGGAGACAGGGTCTCAGAATGAAGCAAGGTAGGCTGGAGAGGGAGATGAGGGCCTCGTGGACGGTCCGTTCCGGCGTACTCCTCCACGGTCTAGACGAGCACGACGTTGAACGATCTAGTGGAGGTCAGTCGTCGAGAGGAGAGGGTCGATGGGGACCGATGTCCGATGAGAAAGTGGAGAGCATGAAGAGGCGTGGGCAAAACAATATTCCAAGGTTAGCGTGGGGAGAGCATGGGGTACCACCGTACGAGGGGGTAATCAGATCCGCCCTGGCGAGGATTGTGCTCGTTCGTTGGTGCTTCAACAAGTGACGAATCGAGCTTTGCTTTGGGTTGCCATTCTCCTACTCGAGTAAGGTCGAGTCGAGCGAGGACGAGAGAAACATCTGTGACTGGGTTTTCGTTTCCTCAATGAGAGAGCTTGTTCCCAATCCGGGGGTGATTCCATGCAGGCTGCGAATGCGCAACCATCAGGTAGAGCAACAGGCTCAGGTAGCAGTAGCAGTAGCAGTATGGACTTTGTCTCCTTCTATTTCATGATCGCCATCACCAGTCATGGCAGGCGCTGTGCTTTTCACAAAAACGCCGTAGAGCGGCCGACGGATGAGAGCCGTAAGAGGACAATGCTGCCTGTAAGCTGTCAGTCCCTGTCGGTATTCTCACCGGTCACAATTTCATTTTCGAGGTCGTGACACGTGCTAGTTCAACGGGGCAATAGTATTAGCAATAGATGTTGCTTGTAGGGACAAGGACAGTGCCTTAGGTGGTGACTGGACGCCCTTGAAGGCAAAAAGGCGCTGAGAAATAGGTCCAAGCGATAGGGCGTGGGAGGGGTTGCCGGAAGCCAATCGATTTTCTCTAGGGAGGGAACTGATGGGCCTGAACAAGGTAGCTTTGGGCACCCACGCATGCCTCTAGGGTCGGCATCATCCCCGGAATAGCGGCCTCCGTCCACACAAACGATTGTATAATATTGAATACTGGACAAACCAGCCATCAAGACCTTGTGTAACGCTTCCGTGTAAGCCTCTCCGTCGGAGAGCATGGTCAGGCTGCTTTTTCCCCGCTCGCGCCTGATAGTGGTAGAAATTGATTTCACTCCTGTCCGATCCCTTCACTGGCGATAGAATCCCCACCTCATGGGAACAAATCCCCGACGAATCGGGTGATTCCCAATCCCGTCCGAGCTGGGCGTCATCTGAGAAGAAAGAGAGGAAGAGAAACGGACAGAAGTGAGTGAGAGAGGAGAAGCGTGATCATGCCCAGATGACCGCTGTATCCGATGACGAGGAGGAGGCTTCCGTACATCATGGTTTTTGCAAAGATGGTGGCTCGGGAATATAGGGTTCATTCTGCGGCAATTGTATCGGTGACTTTCTGCCATTGTGCCTTGAATAAGGGGCAGGTCGCCTTCTTGTTGCCGTAGAGAATGCATGGAAAGGAAATTATGCCACGATAAACTCGATATCGTCCAAAACAGTCGTTCCGTAGTCTAGTCATTCTGCTTCAGTAGTCTTTGAGTCAGGGTTTTAGCTCCCGTTGCTGTGAAAGGTGGCACACTAATAGGTGAATCCGAAGATATTTTCCTCTTTGTATCCGTCATCCCAAATCAATTTATGTGTTGTGCACGGTGTTTACTCGAGGATGGTACGGGTTGACTGGTGGATCAGAGCCGCTTGGACCTTGGCTTGGCCCCGCGTCGCACAAGTCTCCACTAGAGGACCACCGAAATTTGTGTGTGGCATTTGGTGGTCACTCTAGTGGAGACTTGTGCGCCCCGCTAGGCTTACAAAAATGTTTATTAATTTATAAATTGTCACAAGCGCGTAACAAGATGTACGGGTTCCATGGCTTAGCTGGTTAGCGCGTCCGACTGTTATGGGAATCGGGAGGTCGACAGTTCGATCCTGTCTGGAACCGTATTAGTTTTTTTTTTCGGGGGATGGGAGGAGGGTATATGTTGCTTCAATCTTTTGACCCCTCGAGTATGTACCATGAAGAAACGAAGCCTACCAAATGTTGAACTATGTACATGAGTGAAGATATGCTAGCTAGTGCCATACCTGTCCCAACAGCTAGCCCGTGAAAACGAGTAGCATTAAAAAGAATTTCGGCAACCCCCAAACCATTGACTCGGAGTTTAGGTCTTTATACCATTATTCTGTATATTATTAGTGGCTATGCCCGTTTGCCTTACATTAAAACTCCGGATTTACTTCGGAACTTTTATATTTAGACCGCTATAGGGCGGAGTAAACATTCACGAGGTAAGGGGATAAATACCAAAAAATGGTTTAGCGGCGCTGATTGTCCTATAAAACTTGAAAACACCTCACTGCAGTGCTGGGAGCACTTTACTCTAGGGTATGGGTATCCCCTTACCTGGTGGGGTGACTCTCGATTTGGCATTGAAAAGAACTGGGCTGGGTCCCGCAGCTGTCCCCCCGGGAGTTTGGGTTATTTACCATCATCTTATATTTTGTTAGCGGCTACACTCTTTTGCTTTGCGTTAATGTTCTGGATTTTATTCGGAGCTTTTTGTTTTTAAATTGGCAGAATACCCTAGCGCGGAGTAAACACCTCCCAGTCAGAGGGGAACGAGCATCAAACATGAAGTAGAGCTATTGGTATTTCTACGATATCAGGTATTTGGTGGGAAGTCGCAAACAAGATGTCATTCATGGCAGGCCCGGAAGGCAAAGAGACTTCGAAATCTTTTAGAGCTAAAACGAGGCCTCCTTCAAGGAGTTCATGCCAGAAAGATACGTTTGCTTCTTGGAAATCCAAGGATCTATGATTGTATATATAAGCTCACTGATAGACTGGTATAGGAGATAGAATTACAGTAGGTGGAAGACAACCAAGTCGGGCCTTCTCGCTTGTGTTATCATTGCGACATTCACTTTGTCATTGCAATTCCATGAATGCCCTTTGTGAGTCAGTTGCCGTCTCAGTATTCTTCTTCTTCTTCTTCTTCTTCTTCTTCCTATATCTATCACCCTCATCCTGTGGACTTAGTACCACGGCAACGAATTCTTAAAGTCCAAGAAGTCTCTTTCTTTCAACAACCATACCTTTTTTTTGTTACGACTATTCCCTTCACTTTACAACCAGACCCTATCTCTTTCTGAGTATGGTATACTCTTTACATTCGTGTCCCTCTTTTTAGAACTAGGAAAATTCTTCTCTCAGTGGTGTTGTATTCCTGTCCTCACAACACAAGATCAACAGCAAAAATACCTTTCGCCCATGGATCTACCAGAACATAGTCCGGTCAGAAAAGCCTCCAGCATCATTTCGCAAGAGCCAATGAGTGACAAACGTGGATCAGAGCTGCAAGCTGACGAACATTCAATAAGCCTTGAGGAATCCACTTTAGCTGAAATGTCTTCAACTACTTTTCCAGATGTGATAGAAGTCTTCAGCATGATAATTAGAGTGATCAAAGGTTCAAAAGACCCATTATTTCAAGACTATGGACGCTTCATCGATCAGAAATTAGTCAACTCAGATCTGCCATCTCTCTTCCGAACATGTATTGACACAGATGTTCTAGAGTGTCTTCAAGGAGAGAAGATAGATATTGGCATACTTAATTATGTAAAGGAACGCCAGGCTCGAAGAAAAAAAAAATTTCAGGGTGAAGGTGGCTACCTTGATTTCATAACAGATGATAGGGATGAAAGCTACCTTAAGTTCTACGTCGGCCAAGCCTCAAGCGTGTCGAGACGCATTTCTCAGCATCGATCAAGTTTCGCACGAGGTCAAACGGACTCACTACACTATTACATCTTCGCATTGGGCCAAGAGTACCGACACTCCGATTTCATTCGCCTGTTTCGCTCTCCATCTGAGATTTTTGGCCATTTAGATCCCAACAGAGAAGACGTCGTGATGTTGATGAACATTCTGGAATTAGCTATGGGCATAGCATTTCGGTCCTTGACTCAGAATGTTCTAAATCGCTTTGAAACCGCAGGACATGGGGATTCAGAAGAAATAAACATGCATCTAAATGTGCTGAATCCTCTGGAGCAATCACAACTCTCGTCTAGGGCGACAAGAATACATGCTCGGAATCAAATGCGGTTCTCTTCTGACGCGGAAATCAGGAGTTGGGCTTCCTTCCGTGAAAAGGTGGTCAGCAAGCGACTTAGGATGGGAAAGGGACTTTCGTCTTTCAAAGTGTTGAGAGAAAAATTAGCTGCATTATTTCAGCTTGAACTTTCGGAGACGACGGACGACCACATGCATGATCTCGACCTCATACCAAATGCAGCTGGAAGCAAATCCTTTGACATATTAGCGGCCTGTAGGAAGATTAGCGAAGACAACAGGCTGGGGACAAAGCTAGACCTGCCAGTTGGAAGCCTTCAAGGAACTCTCGTTGTGATTTACGGGTCCTCACAACAACACATACACAAAAGTCCACAACTGGAAACAGATCAGAATGCCCTGCCTTTCGGTCTTGATAAGGTAGGTCTAACTACACAAAATTCCCTTGTCTGGTCCTCTAACTTTGGGCTGGCGAGCAAGACTGAGATAAGTGAACTACTCGCAAATTCTCCATCATTGTACAACAAGCTCAAAGACCTTTCTGCGGAAATTCTAGATGCTAGTTCGGCGAAGATAGTCATTCTGTGTGGCACGCATACACAGTCGATCATATCAGAATACAGAGAAAAGCTGAATCTCTCCGAAAGGCGGCTGCTAAAGTTCCAAGGTCAAGAAATCTCTCTCCATCTTGATATCCGTGACCGTAAAATCCGAAGGATATACCTAGATACCCCAATGCTCCTAGATGTGGCTTTCGGGCATGGTTGGGAAAAGAGGAGAAACATGAGCAGCGTATTGAAGATCAGCTCCCTTTTTTTGAAGTTGAAAAATTTCCACTACAGATTCTACGAAAGGGCCTATGCGAAAGATGGAATGTTTGATGCTTTGGGAAGAGCTAAAAGAGGAGAAAAAATAACGCCAGACTCGCTGAATGATGCTTTAATAGACTGGTTAGCTTGCAGAGGGTTTGAGACTGCCGAAGATTTTAGAGAGCTTGCAGAAATCGGTGATGGGTCGCTCGGCGTATCCGTGCATATCCTCTTTCAAGTGTTAGGTCGGATTGCCAAAGTATGTCGTAAGGATCAGGCCCCTGAAGATTGGAAGCAACTCGGAATCGTGTTCAACGAGTCTCCCCAATATTCCAAGTCCGTAAAAGAGAAAATGGCGAATCTTTGGAGCAAAAAGATGAAAGAGAAGCAGCTGAGCCTCCTCCAAGTGTCGATTGGAGGTGGACAAGAAACCGTTCAAGAGATATTAGATGATATGGCGATGCGAACGACACCTCAAGAGGAAGACATCCAAGACGTAGGAGAGAGCAGCGTATCCGAGAAAGAGATCTCCTCATATTTAGAGGGGTTTCGAAGCGCTTCCTTCTTGGCGTCTCAAAGGGAGCTGCTTAAAGCGACAGATGGCGAGGTTGAGGAAATTGACCCGCAGCTGGAAGCCGAACTCTTTTATGAGCAAAAAAAGGAGCTTGCACTCGCACAAGAAATCGAAGTAGCTCGTATGCAAGCAGTCATCCCTAGCATGATAAAGGATGGCCTAAGTTTCCATCAAATCCGTTGGCAATCCCCATTGTATGCTGTTAACACAGTACGAACGGCATACAATTCGCGTTTCGTGGGCAGAAAACGCGAACCTACGATAATGAAGCACCGAAGAATTGAGCGAATGTTCGGGGAAGAAGGACTTGTTTTCCACACCAACGATCTCCACATAATGGCACATCGTCTGAACTATCACTTCACTGAAGAGCACCATTCAAAACAGATAATGCATGGAATCCCTCTGCGTGTTTGGATACGGATATTAAAGCCTACAGATGCGCAGGACCCATGGTATGCGGACGATTCAGATCCGCACCTGCAGACATTCATCTTCAGAGTCGCCCAAGAGCATCAAACCGTCGAGGATTCAATTCCTTTCTTCCCGGAAATTTCAGGCTATGAATCGCCGAGGACTATCAAACCACCGGGTGAGAAGGAAGCCAAGACCAAAGAATTGGCGAGAAAAATCGTGGAGAAACATGACGCGTGGTTAAGCAAAGTCCAGAAACAAGCTGGATCCAAAGAGGCTTAGATAGGTATGTGAGCCGCTCATTGATTACAGGGGCATGTTTCTAGTCGCTAACCATCATTCTTTATGTGCAGGTCTTGAATAAATTCATTGAAGATCGAAGAATACCTATGCATTTTCGTATTCCAGCAAGGAAGTGTAGCAATGCAGATTTCCCGGGGATCAGCAATAAATCTTCATCTCAAAAGAGGGTCCACTTACGTATAGGTAAAAGAACTATCTGTTTTTCAAGGCACTAGAAGAATGACAAGCATCAATGCGAGGAAATGTCCTATCTCTTGCAAATTCTTTGGCGTTTGACATAGGACATGGAAGCATGTATGGTAGGTTTTTGCCAATTTAACCATTCTCACCATCAAGGTCTCCAGTTGTTTTTCACAGGTTCTGCGTCTTATCTTTTTTGGGGGGGGTATTCCCGGGGCTCTCCCTTTGGAAAAGTTGTGGCATGAACAGTGTCCCTCTGTTAGAAACGAACTTGCCGCCGGCATCCCCTGGCGGCAGGGAAAGCTTACGTCCAAAATGTTATACTTTCGTCTGATGCGAGGGCGCTCGACCTCTCTATTCCTCCTTACCTGGTGGGGTGACTCCCAATTTGGCATTGAAAAGAATTAAGCAATTCCCCAACTGTCACCTTAGACTATTTGGTCTTGTACCAGCGATACATATACTATCGGTGGCTACCACCGATTTTCGCACGCGGGCACTCTAAGGTTCTCTATACAAATTTCAATGTGGGGGCCAAATCGGGTGCAAAAAAAAGGAGAACGGTTTTCCGATCTCCAAATTCGATTTCAAAAATCCAATTTCAAATTCCGAGTTTTGATAATTTGTACTCATTCGCCCGTCGTCTCTTGCCCCCAGCCATGGACGCCCTCACGGAGAACTGGAGGCCAGGCGGACAAATTTGAAAAACAAAGAAAAGTGAAGCACATCACTCTGCCCAATATGTGTTGGTTCTTTGTCAACGATTTGTTAGTTTTCCTCTATGGCAATCTCGCGGGCTTTTGTTGGAAATAGGGAATAGTACTACTATCGTCGTACAATTTTTATGTGGCGGTCTTAGCATTCCTAGAGAAAATCGCATAATTAGCCTAGTCCCTACACTAAAATATCCTATAAATCCCTACCCTTATATTCTAACTATATTAGTCTTAATTAAGTAATTCTAAAGCCTAGATACGTTTATTCTTTAGTATTTTAGACTTCCTAATAATATTTAGCTATTACGTAATAGTTATATATAAAAAGGCGCCTAAGCGGCCTACCTTTAATAGTATATCTATAGTAGTAGAGCTTCTTAAGTAATAACCCTATATACCTAGTTAATATACTATTAAGGTAGTAGAGGCTAAACTTCCTCTTTAAATAGCTATTCTTACCTTATTACTACTAAGGGCTATTAGCCTAGATATCTAGGAGCTATTATAATAATAGTAGTAGTAAGAGTATAAGTCTCTTATACCTTTACTTATATAGTTATCTTTATTAATACCTCTCCTATTTATACTATAAGGTACCTAAGTATAAACTCCCTCTATATCTAGTAAGGAAGAGGAGGTAGAACTAATAATAAAATATATATAATTTAGGAGGGTATTCTTTAAAGGAGAGGAATATAACTTATATAATTATATTTATACTATTAGTAGATCTAAGATAGCTAGAAATATTAATATATATAATCTTAAATTTAATACTAAAAAGAAGGTAAATATAAATACCTTTTAAAAAGAATTAGCTTACTTCCTTATTAATATTAAAGTAACCCTTATAAAGAAAGGTTAGAAGAAGGATAAGAAATATATTATTAATATTAATATTAGCTAGTATAATATTAAGTAGGTAATATTATATAAATAAGTTATAGGGTTTAGGGATATTAAGTTATATATTAATTTCTAGTATATATATATTATAAAAGGGTTTATCTTACTAATAGTATTTACCTAAGTACTATTAAATAGTACTCCTCCTTATACTTAGACTATTTAGAAAGCTACTATTATAATAGTAAGACTTATTTATAAGGTAATTAAGTAATAAGCTTTATAAATATTTACTAAGTAGTAAATAGCCCTACTTATAATAAATTATAAATATAAGGAGGTTTATTCTTATCTTAACTACTTATATTATTATTAGGTTTATATTAAATTAGGTAAGTATTACCTTATAAATTATAAGAATTTTATATAATAGTAAATAGCTATAAATCTTAAGAATAATTTAGTTAATTTATTAAGACTATTAAAGTATATAATCTAGGACTTAAATAAGAATTATATTTAGAAGAAGGGGAGGAATTATATAATAGTCTTACTAGCTACCTCTTTAATAAGCTTATTAGCTACTTCTTTTATACCTTAGATACCTACTTTATAACTACCTTTAGCTACGCCTATATCTATATTAATTAGTATATTAATTACTAATATCTTCTTACTATAAATTATATAGTAGAAGTAAAGGTAAATAGATAAAGAGGATATTATTAAAGTTATAAGAGTAAGGATATTAGAGTTAATCCTCTTATTATTAATATATAAAAATATTAATATTATCCCTCCTATTACCTTATATCCTTAGAGTAAAGTAGTAGAAGGTAATAATTTAAGAGGATATATTAAGTAGTATCTAATAAGCTATCTAGATATTAATAGATTATAATAGAAGTATATATTAGACTTAATATAAAAGAAGTAATATAACCTTAGAAGCCTTTAATTAAAGAAGATAGATTTAGAGTATTTATATTATAAGTATAATATTACTATTAGTATTAGTAAGGCCTTAATAAGGGAGATAAGTAAGTATATTAAGTAGAAGTATAATAAAGGTAGTCTTTATAATTATAAGATCTATAAGGTTATAAGTATAAAAAAGGATAATATTATTAATAGAGTAGATAAGAATAAGAATAATAAGAATAATATTAATACTTAAGATTTAGATATATAAGTTACTTAAAAGAATAGCTCTACTCTAAGCTAAAAACACTCGTCTTTTAATAGGTTTAATTCTAACTTTATAAGTATTTCTAGCTTAAGTCTAAGCGGATAATTTACTATTAATTTAGTAGTAGCCTTTTATACTAGCTGGAAAGATATAGGATAGTATAGAATATTAGTCTCGCCTACTATACTATACTATACTATAGGATTAGCTATTTTAGTCCTATCCCGTTCTAGGATAGTATAGGTTTTTATAGGATTTCTATATAGGATAGGATTTTTATAGGACCTACTAGTAGTATAGGATATTTATAGGATATCCTATAATTACTAAGAGGAGCTTAGTATTTATAGAGAAGAGTATAGAAAGTTATATTAAGTAAATATAATAACTAGAATAATAACTAGAGATAATATATTATAAATAATATATTAATTATTAAGCTATTATATATAGAGAATAAAGTATATTATTATAATTTTAAAGTTTATTAATTATTAGGAAGTTTAGGCCTTATAGTTTATATTAGAGTAAATATTCTATAACTATAAGGGTTTATAATCTATATATATAGCTAAATATCCTTTATTATTAATATAATATACTTTATATATATAGTATATAGGTTTAATACTACTATAATTATTAGTACTAGCTATATAGGAAATAAATTAATAACTTACTTTCTAATATATTTAATAAGAATACTTCTAAAGCTTCTTATAAGCCCTTAAGTATATTTTACTAGAATCTAGTACCCGTATATAAATTAATAGTAATCTCGCGAATAAGTCTATAAAAAGGGAGTTTTAGAATAAGGAGATTAGGAATTTTCTAGTAGCGGCGGATCTTATAAAGAGTGATAGCTTATATACTTTATTAGCTAGGAGTAATAAGTAGAATAATAGTTATAAAGATATACTACTACTCTTCTATCTAGGCTTCTTCTAAGTTATACCTAAACCTAGAAGACTTTTAATAGTACTAGACTTAAGACTTATAGCCTTCTTACTACCTTTATTACTTATAATCTTATAAGGTTTCTATACTATAATATTAGCTATTATAAATTAAATACCTTTATTAGAAGTAATTAATTATATCTAATAAGGTTAAAAATATATAAATACTAGCCTACGGGTTTAAACTATACTAATAATTATAAAAGGGTAGATATACTTAAATTATTATAAAATGAAATAAAGAACTTTATAATAAGAATATAATATATATAATATAAGATTAATATACTCTTAGAGTTCTAGAGTTATATATATATAATACTAGAGGAGGTTATAAATTAGATAGTTAAGTCTTTTAAATAAGATATATTTAGCTATTATTATTTTAGAGTAAATACTTAGATTTCTTATTATTCTCTATTAAAAACTACTCTATTATTTATTATACTTATCTAATTAATACTAGAGAAGATTATAATTAATTTATAGATTTAGTATTATTATATATTATATTATTATAGAATCCTATAATATAATATAGTTATTATTATAGTTAAAATATTTATAGAATTAATATTTATAAAGATTTACTATTAGTAGTAGGAGGCCTCTACTAGTATTATAGGGCTAGGGACTTAAATTCTACTATTATATATAATACTTCTCTATTTAATACTATTTAAGCTTATAGAGATACGCCTCTATTAATAGTAGTATATAATATATTATTAGGAAAATCTATAATTAATAATAATTATAATTACCTAAAGAATTAATATTTACTATATTTACTACTAGCGCTAGGTATTAATACTAAGAAAAAGCGGTAGGGCTATTATAACCTAATTAGGACTAGTATATTTTATAATTAAAATAAATCCCTTAATTCCTATCTCTACCTAATACTTCCTTTATATATTATTAAAATCTATTTAAGTATTAATAGTTTATAATATAAT
>JAABUV010001447.1_pt1 | contig 34504 bp, 25 predicted proteins | sample 5559971 | NCBI WGS metagenome assembly JAABUV01 (sample SAMN10711881, study PRJNA513362) | rock metagenome | isolation source: Antarctica rocks | place: Antarctica: Victoria Land, Knobhead nord | collected 2015-12-19
CCGAGCAGGTGCCATCGATTTGACCGCAGGCGTCACTGCCGAATGCATTTGAAGTGCTGAGTGCTTGGGCGAAGGCTGAAGCTGAAGCTGTGGCTGAAGCGACGTCAGCGACCGTAGAAGCTATGTTTGATGAAGTGTAGATCTGATCATTGACTAAAGGTGTGTATTCTACAGCAGTAAGCTATCTAGGTTTTGTGCCGCAATTGACGCTAGACTCAACCAGGCTAGCGGGCAGTGTAATGACACTGCAACAACTATGTTCCTAATTAGGAACTATGTTCCTAATTGAACGACTACTCCTCCTGCTCCTACTGCAGCTCCTACTGCAGCTCCTATTGCTTCAACAGTCTCCCCATCTCCCCCCAGGGCACCAGCCCGTTGTTTCTACGTCCGTTGGGCCCATAGAGTACTCGCAGCTTGTTCAATTCCTCTTGTATATCCTCCGCTTTGATTGTATCCTTCTGCGAGGTAGCGATACTCGCCCCTCGTCCACCCGCTGGCGTCACGCCGGCGACGCTCATCACCTGTCCCTGATGGTCAGGATGAAGCGCGGGCATCATGCCAATGGTATGCTCTGTCTCTAGATAGTTTAAGTTGAAATAGATGATTGTAAGTAAAATGAAATCGCTTAAATAAATTCATTGATTTGATACTTTGTCGCTCAAACATATAGAATCAGAGTAATTCGTGCCATCTAATCACGCCAAAGTGGTCTTACAATTTACCGCCCAATTACATGATTAGGCACTCGACGAGATTTGCCGATGATGGCTTAGCAGTGATTGAAGCTATTCGAAGCTTCGTAACGTATATCGGAGTTACTGACTCCCCCAGCCTAATGGCTTAGCAGTGATTGAAGCTATTCGGAGCTTCGTAGCGTATGATTCACCGTTTCCCTCCGTCGAAGGCCTTGGTATACGAGGACACGAGGGTAGAGAGGCATGTAGGTATATTGGTTGAACTATCTAGTAGGTAGGAACTACTGAGGAAGGAAGAAGTGAGAGGAAGGATAAATACCCCTAGCGCCAAGCCGGCTTCGGCCGAAGCGGAAATAACTAACCATCGAGGTATACATATGTGCATACGTACCGCGTTTCCAACAGAAGGCACATATCCACGGTAGAAGAGCGCTGTTTCTTGATCGCCTCATGTGTGAAAGTGGGCAATCCGTTTCAGAGGATCAGCTCACAAGGGAACCAAGGCAGCCCGGATTCGAGGACACTGCACGTCGTCATCGTTGAGGCGAGGTTTCCGAGGTCTGGGCCTCCAGGTTTGCGCCACAAAGCCTGCTGCTCTGCAGGGGCGCCGCCGATATTAAAACCAGTCAGCTCCCTCTCTTGTGGGATCGGCCAATCAGCAACCAGCCAGCTCCCTCTCATGGGACCGGCCGGTTCAACAACCAGCCAGCTCCCTTTCCTTGTGACCAGCCGGTTCAATGAGGGCAAGGTGTGCCACGATTATCTCCCTCTGCACGCCTTGATCATTTGCCTCTTCGTTCCGAGGGCTTCCGTTTGCCTTCTGAGCAAGCCAGTTCCAAACCGGATAACACGATTTATCCCTATAGAACCTCAGGCCATGTCTCGCTGAGGGCTTTCGAGTTCTAGACTAAATAGCGCCGTCTCGTGGTCTATTTCTATAGGACATGCCTTAGAGAAAAGGACTGTCCCATGTACAGCTGGTCTCTGTGGCCCTACCGCGTAGGGGTTTCATGGACTCGACTTATCGTAGCCGCCAGACGGACACAAACCCACTGCTAGGCATCATGTACAGCCAACCCTTCCGGGCTCATAACCTGTTGAAGCAGCGATAGGTGTAAGTGTGTTCATTCTATGAAGCGAAAGATTCGCCTAAATTCGCAGATCGAATGGCAGAATTCGACTTTTGAAGAGGTCTCATCACTCATTTGAACAGCTCGGTTAATCGCCTCCGAATGCCAATGCTTTAATGGCTGAAATACACACACATCTAGCGGTTGAAGCAGATGAGTAGTATGCGAAGGTAAGCCGAAGGGTATGATCTTGTGATTCTCACAATAGGATAGAAATTCCCTTGTATGGTGAGATCCATAGCCATTCATCACAAGCATTCTCCAAGCTCCCTTTTGATGCTTTTGACTAAAGCGATCGAAGTGCTTCAGCCATCGAAGGGAAATCCAGTCATTTGAATAGCCTGTATCAGAGGTAGTGACTAGCACGTCGTCGCCAAGATCGTTGTTAAAATGGGGCGTCAAAAGTTGACATTGGTGGTATATCTTTGCCCCCTCCACTGATGCATTCGATGCCCGTCAATGACTCTATGACATGAAGTTGGAAGAAAGATGAAGCAAATTTACTAAACTAGCGTCAAATTATGCAGCGCGAGACGCCCAGAGACGCGCTTAGAAATCTCAGCAGGAGTCTTCTGAAAATCATCATGCATATCCGGATCCTTGAAGTAGATTATTCTATTTGGATCTACAGTAACAATTCAATCGAAGCGTGAAATGCCCATACGATAGCCGGTTTCGTCGAAATTCCATGTATCATTCTTCGTTATACCATATTTGACGACCACCTCTTTAAACTCATCAAAATGAGTCTGTAGTACTTTCGGATCATGCGCGTTCTTTCTTTCAGCTGCTAAAGGCTTTCGTTTAGCTTTGAAGAGATCTGGCTGACGATCTAACCATCATTTGGCCCATTGAGCGTCCAGTAGAGGTGGAGGATTCCAACGAGCAAAGTCTTGAGCACGAAGGGCGTTTGCCGTCGATTGCACCATGTGTAGTCTAGCTGGCAAGCCTAACTGAGACATAGATCAATCTATGAAGTTGATTTCGACGCTGACTTGTTGATTGATTAATTAGTACACCCTTGTGACATCGGTTTAAGATCGACCCTTGAGGGATGCTATGCTATGTGTATCGAACGAACAAAACCCTCTTGGGGAGAAAACCGCTCGCTGAGACTGTGTATCATTTATGAACCTATAGCTTCTATCCAGCGTGTGACGCCCGAGTAAACCCTTGTGCGTGTCTGCGTTGTTTCTTTGCGATGCATCGTTCTTTCCCTGCTCTTCATATCGATGATATCCTATACAACGATGTTCTGGTCTCCGATCGCGAAGACCATGATTCCTTAGCACCCGTGATGCCGAAAACTGTATATGTCATGGAAGAGAGAAATCGTACGATGAGAAGATAGAGTGTGGTTGTATAATAACCCTATCCTGCTCTTGTCTTGTGTCACGTAGACGTTGAATAAGTTGTTGATATAGGCGTGCGGTCGCAGTCGTTTGATGCAACCACGACAATCCCGGTCGTCCTCAATGAGCAGTCCCAAACCGTGGCTGAGATTCGAAGCCAAAGCAGCAAAGTACTCCTAAAACTCCCTCCTTCAGGCTAAGATGAATCCCTACCCACTGGGAGATCAAAGTGCAGACAGATCAGTATTGTACATCACAGTTGATCGTTCTGGAAGATGATCATCCCGCGTCGGGTTTGATCGGCGCCAAAATCTTCCTCCCGTAACTTGTAAGACGCAGCTGTCATTCAGCACGCCCTTAATGCGAGCCTTTCAATACTCCCAAAAAAGTGTGATTCCAATTTCTTGTCAGTTGAGATCTCTGTCTCGACGAGCTACCACGCCTACCAAGTACATCCTCGTCAGGTCGCGCGGCCAACGTGACGGATACAGTAAGGCGGCGCCGCTAATGCACCTGTCCCACTAAAATTAGTGTGTTCATGGATGTCCAAGATCATGACTTTCGGAGAAGGTCGAGTATTGCTGGTACGAGCTTGATTATATCTTTGTCTACTTTCTTCAGCCATTGATTATTCACCAGATCGGCAGATGACAGCAGAGCTCTGGCTTCGAGATACACGCATTTTGACGCTGTGAAAATTCAGTAAGAAAGGAAATGATCGAAATAATTATGGCGACTTACCTGCAGCTGCCGTTGCAACGGATATATCATTCTTCGTTGCTTTTGACCAGAAAACTTTCATGCACTGAAGTTGATCTCGAATAATGTCCAGAAACACCCCGTCCTCAATCTCCTCGATGAATTGCTCTCGTAATTCCGTGATTGTCGATTCGAACGTGAAACCAGTTTCAAGTTCGCTCGTAGACATCTCAATGACAGGAACTATTTCCTTCGGGACGGTGAAGGTCGTTGGTTCCTTCCTAAAGCAATTTTCATGTCTACTCATAGACAGTTCAATGATAGAAATTATTTTCTTCAGGACAGTGACGAAATATACATGACCAGAGCAGGGTATCAGCCGAGGGGCAATTGATTCTCGATATGATATAACCTTCTTCAAGTGAAGTAACACGGAACACCGGGCGTTCTCATTCAGCCTGTCCTCATTCAGCCTGTCCACTGCCTTGTGGGTTCCGTCTACAAGATCACATGTCTTCCACTTTTGCGTATCTGATTCAAACAGTATGTTAAACGCCACTTTCTGAATACGCTTGCATTTCAAATAGATCTGGAATGTTCCATTGTCCATTCTCGCGGCAAACGAGATGAAAATTGATCGTGGGAGTCGAACAGACTTGTCCCTCAGACGTACCTAGCCCCTTTGAGTTAGCTACCTTGCTTACTACGTACGCTACGTAACGTAGTAAGTGTAGTTAGGTTGGAAGTTCCTTGGAAGTTCCCTTCGGATAGGGGGGATTAGTCAGCTCCCCTCACCCATTGACTATTTAGTTCCGTGGCCCAGCTGCGTAGAAATGACACTTCTGTTGTTGCTACCCACTGAACTATGATCTCTGTGCCCATTTAAACTGGGGGCATGGATAACTTTGGTGCGCGTTCATACAAATCTTTGAATTAACTTTAAAAATCATCAACATTTGTCTTTGCGACGCGATTATCAACGCAACACACTTATTACTTGCATATGTTCGACTGCGAAACATACTTTTGTATCTGCTCTATCTGTTGACATACATTGTGTATTCTTATTCCGCTGACAATCGAGCGTAGCTGCGTAATATCGATCGCACCGTCATGTCTTGCTTGTCAGAACCTAGGCCTACGAGGGCTAGGGTCTTATCAGGAGACGATCTCCTTCGGCGCTACTGCCTCAGGCCTACGAGGGTCAGGGCCCTTTGGCATCACTGTTAGCCTCAGGCCTGCGAGGATCAGGACCCTTCGGCGCTACCGTTGGTCCTAGGCCCATGAGAATCAGGGCTCCATGGCATTGTCCGGACCTAGGCCTATGAGGATCAGGGTTCTACCAGGGAATGGTGCCCTTCGGCGAGGCCTACGAGAACTAAGGGTTCATCAGAGGATGATACCCTTCGGCGCTACTACCGATTCTCAAGGGCCCTGCATAAGTCAGAGGCACCTCGTAGATTCCAATTTAACTCATCGACGATGCTTTGGTTCAATCTTTCAGCTATAGTAGGGCAAAACAAAGGGGGCGAAGCAGGTTTGCTCAGGTACCGGAAGCGCTAGGATAGAGTGTCGGGGCTAGGGGTTTAACATGGGCCGAAACTTCTAGGGCTTATTGGCCAGGAAACTCTATCCAATCCCGGCACACTCGTAACACAAGATGCCTTTCACCCTTACATTCATGTAATCAAAAAACGATTTAATCTTCAATTCTACTCAAGGCGATGTTGAATTCGGTGTCGATCAATCGCGCGTTGTAATTAAGAGTCTTCCGTGTAGCACTTTTGATTGAGACGTTCAGCAACTTGACATGCTTTAATCCACCCATACAGTGTGTCGAGGTTGCTCTCTTCCGCTAAACTTTTACGTAATTGTTCTGAATTTCCTGTGCGGAAGATTTTAAGAGTTAAACAACAGCTTTGTAGAACGCTTTTGTTAAGATTTCGCAGTTTTTTCCTTAAATCTTTTTTGGAAAGAAGATTTTTTAACTCATTAGGCGGAAAGCCCCAGGAATCAAAAGACTGCATTTTGATGCAACAGTTTCATTGTTTTACAAGATCTCTTTATATGTTCGAGATTAAAAAGACTCTCAAGCAGTTCAGTGTAGGGTCAGCACAAGCGCCTACCTTAATAGAATGACAGTCAGCTGTCTTAACTGTTTAAGGAAGAAATGATACCGTGTGCTTCATACTGAATAGATTATCTTGAACGTAGTCTTTCACAGGGCTGAAACCATCTGCAGAGTTTTCATCCCCTAGACATCTTTCTAGATGATGTTCAAAAAGGTTGAGAGAATGCGAAGCGTTGATGTGTGAAATGATTAATTCATCTGTCTTAATGTCTTGAGATAGCATCTGCCCGAGCGGGATGCGGTCTTTGACTGGCTGAAGCACTTCGATTTTCATAGTCGAAAGACTCAGGTAGAAGCTCATAGTGTCAGGGACTAGGCTAGAGATACTATCAATATAGAAGGATGGTTTTATTGTTAGGTTCTAAGATGACCGTGGTCATCTTGGAAGTCCTACTTGATAGGATTTAGGTACAAGGCATACAATAGGTAATGTACAAGACGAAAGACAAAAGATGAAAGCAAGGGCGAGGACGACTCAGTCTAACGAGCTTCTACATATTTACATGATTCAGGGACCGCGTTTAAGATTGCAAAACGCTAGGCAACTGCTGCGCCCTAGATCTTGGCCAGGTACCTTATCTTAGCCAGATCTAGGCCAGATCTAGACGGGATCGAGATGATGATCTAACACTGGCTGAGGTATGGTTCATTGAACTATGGAACAGGTTAATTGAACCCATGGTGCCTGCGACCTGTGTTCTAAACCTGGGTGGCGACCTGGCACCATGACATTTTCTTTGAGTTTTTGATTTGCATTTGACTTACGCACTTGTTAATTGAATTCAAACACAGAATATTCTGTTTTCTTTGAGTTTTTTATTTGCATTTGACTTACGCTGCTACGCATCGTAGCTATAACTGAACATTAAGAATACGGAAGAAGAGTGGTACAAGAACTTCTATTTATGTAATGTTCAGAGGCTGCGCTAGGCCCGAAGGGAACATGCTGTGACACAGGAAAGGTGTTCTCTGAAATAACCTCGGGAGAAAGATTGCAAATCGCCATTTAATAATACCTGCAGACAGGCATTCAAAGTTTAGTGTCCATCAAGGAATCGAGTTCTGTCCCTCAGCTAACTCCATTCTAAGTAGTAATCATACATAAAGTGTTTGACGATAACCGTACATAACTTCAGTACATGGTTTGACATATTCAGATCTTTGAAACTAAGTGCTTCGTACCTCATCCTTGTGGGCTTTGAGGAAGACCTTTAGATCCCTTTTGCCTTTTCCCAAGGTCTCTCTTCGCTGAAGGTAGAACCCGATGAGCCAGAGTTAGATTCACGTATTCTCTTGAACGTTTTCTTGCTGCTGTCAAGCGATGTGTTATCTTTATTCTTGGCCTCGATCATGCAATCGTCAGTCTTGAGTTCTTGAAACTCGTCTGGTCCTGCGACGCCAGGTATCCAATCGTTGTCCTGTAGCATCGCTATCCCTCCCTGTTTGAAGGTCTTCTTAGTCGACGTGATTGACCGAGCCGTCCGCTTCCATGCGATTAAACCGGCCTCTCGTCCTTCTTCTCCATGCAATTGGTAGCGATAGCAAACTACCACATAGTACCACTTCTGATCGTTGCCGCCGAGTTGCTTGTAAGCCCTTCCTTTAGGAGTTCTTGAAGCCCTGATATACCCTTTGGAGTTGAAATCGCAAGGCCACATTTTCCCTCGTTCCGCTCCTCCTAGGGCGCTTTGAAGGATGTTGCCAACCCATCAATCAGAAAGAGGTACATTGCGCGCCGGAAAAGTATTACCTATGGACTCATAGATGTTGGGTATGATCTTCATCTTCTCTGGCTTGTATCTCTTTGACTTACGTTTAAGCTTTTTGTTCTCGGTTACGACTTCTACTTCCTTGAAGGGTTCTTCGGTGCTCGAAAGGTAACCAGTGAGCGTACTTGAACTGGTTTCAATAGCACCAGGATTCGAAGGATGGATATTAGGAGAATCAAGAGGGCCTTGTGCGGCATCATATAGCGTAAGAAGTTCAGGATTTCCGTCAAAGACTCGAACACTCGCCTCGTCTTCGGCTTCCTTCGTTGATTGATGAAGAAACTCAATGCTAGGAAACGAATTCATCACAAGGTTCTTCGGCCAACCGAATTCTTGTTGTGAGATGAACAGCGCTGATGATGTCAGCTCTTCGGTATGAAACATTTCAAACATTTGATCATCGGCCATCTCTTCAGGTAAGGGGCCACCTGCTATAGGTAAAGTGAGATCAATTTCAAGACGGGAGTATTGTACTTTCGTAGAAATATGTTAAAGCTTGAATGAGAAATGAGTACGCAGTGTGTGCCGTGGCTATTAAAGATTACTTGAATCAAAGATCTACCTACCTGGCTTACTGTTACATTGTCGCTATGTGATCCTGCTTACGCCCAGATCGCTTTGTCTTACGTCGTTCAGCTCAGGCATCCTCTTTCTCTGAGAATCCCTTTCAATCATTTCTATTCGGAGTCATCTGTTATCTCTTGGCCTGTCTCTTCCACTTGTGGTATCACATGTATGCTTTCTGATGCGCTTGAACTAGCAGCGACCGTTTATGACTGTTGAGGATGACAAAGCTCCGGAGCATCGACCCTGTTCATGCTGTGATCAATCCTTTTCAGTTTATGAGTATGACAGTAAGTTACACTTACAAAAACGATAGAATTAGCAGGCGCGGAAAGGAGGACCAGAATGTCAAACATGAGATTTCTTAACGTGGGCCAGCATCGACAAGCTCAATCACGGTAATAATCCATCTGTAAGCCTTTGACTTCCTAAGATGTTTACACTAATGTACTCATGGTCGGTGGGTAGTATCGTCAGATGGACTGCTAGAGAACTGAGATGGTCAGTAACATGAACATTTTGGCCCTACCTTTACTTTCAGGCTTACAGTAACCATAATGTGAACGAAACGAGGCGCAGGCAATGCAACAAGTCAAGGCGTAAGCGACTCGATGGTCTTGACAAAGGAGGATTCCAGCCTAAAAGATAAGACGGGAGAAGATTCTGGTGTGAGCGAGCATGGATGGATTGCTACTCGTTGTGGGGGCTCATCATGCGTTTAATGGCCGTCGGATATAATGACAAACCTTCCAAATCCGAAGCTTGGTACCTTCCACGGCCGTTGAAGGATACTAGTGCTACTGGCGGGGATCACACACGAACGATCTAGAGCCAAAATACAGAGAGCAATGTTAACAAGCAATCTTAGGTGCAACCATAGGAAGTTTTCAACAACACGCTCGAAAAAAACCTGGAAGTAAATATACTTTGGATTGAACCACTCTTTCATTGAAAGTCTGAAATGGTGTATTGAATACCCAGTTGAAAATCCACAATCAGTGACTTGCTGGGGATATGGACCAGGCCATAGCCAAAGTTTTCCAGTGTCGATAGGTATTCCGTCACGATCGTTGAATGAATTTGGCTTCCTGCAAGTTAAACAGATTCAAATGTATTGGTCAGTGCTTGTCTTTCAGGGATTAGAAATATCAGCGTTAACGAGGACAGTGCACATACTTTTCATGAGCTTCCGTCTCTGAATCACTCTAAGAACCACATTCTCGCACTGCTTGCATGGAGTTCCAATTGCCACGATGGAGCTCTTGAATCACTTCAAGCTTGGGCGATAACTGAAGATGGTCAGCTACTGTACCAGAGGCTGATCCAAGATCTTCGTTTACCAAAATCGCCGGCCGAAATTGCGCTCATCTTAGCCGCACTTCTATCTTTTACAAAACTCCATACTGGTGAAGACACTTCGAACGAGGAGAACCATCTCTCGGACTTTTTTATGCTTCTGAGAGGCCTCCCCAGGGATAGTATACAATGGACACTGAAAAAACCCTGGAGCGCCTTGGAACTTCCCTTATGATTTCTCCGCGTGGGTCTTATGGTATTAAACGACATCGAGGTTATCGAAAGCCTTCGTCTTAGTGGAATATGATCGAATTGCTTCGCCTCTTCGCTGTTTTCATGTTCAGTACATTCGATACTGCTGTCAGGAGGAAGCCCATCACTAGGTCGCTCAAACGAAGACGTGAGTGATCAATCCGCAAACGAGAGCGGCATCTCAGAATCAAAATCGGCTTTGCTAACCTTCTATGAGAAGTTGATATTCGATGTGCCGTAAGTTCAGCTCGACGGTTCATGGCCAAGTGCAAGATGAACATTCACAACGGATCCTCTTCGGTCAGGCTCTGCAGAAAGCCAAACTAATGAAAAATCGTCAGCATACTCTTTGAATGTCAACGTATCTTTTGATAAGCCTTTCAGCTACTCGCATCACCAATTTCATACAGTCCGCTCGATTTAGCAGAATTTGTTGGGATTCTTGTGTCGATATTATGAATATATTTGAGTGTGGCTTCCAAAAGCCCTTCGCCATTGTAAAATCCGCTGTATGTGTCCTCAAATTGGTCAAGGCTTTGGATTAATGGGCCTCACAGTTGCGCGTATCAACCTTCGCTCCACCCTATCGTCGCCATCATTATGCAGTTGGAGGTTTTCCCCCAGCCGAGATTTGAAGCATTAGGAAGGCAACAGAAAGAGCAGGAAATTCCCGACTCGTTGAAGATTGAGGCAGAACACACGCGGATTGGCTAGGTGTGCAATAGCAAGGGGTACAAAGACTCTGGCATTGGGAATTACAGCACCTACGAAGGAGGTTGACCACCAACATTATAGGCCTCTTGCATGCAATGCTTTGGCAAGGGTTTCAGCGCTTGAGCAATTAGCCAGATCTCGCTGCCACCATTTCGCTGGGGCGTGGCTATTCCTTGTTTTTGTCCTGGTTCATAGAGCTAGCTGACAGTAAGGCTCCGATCGGCACTCTAGATCCCACAACCATCTGAAATCAATTCAAATCTTTTATCAAGGTGTCAATGCTTGTGATATCTAGCGAGCATGGTGATTGACAGAGGCCGGTATCTAACCTGAGCCACTGTCTCTAACACTGGTTTGGCCATGATGCATGCTATCTTGGTGAAGACTAAGAGGAAGTGGCGGGTAAATAGAAGGGAGGGTCTCGTCGACAAGATGAGGAAGAGAGACTGGGATGGATATAAGTGTTCAGGACGGTGGTTATTCGATATTGATTTCCTCCTCCTCAAGTCCACCTTCTTGCGCCCCCTCAAAGAATGGCAGACTACCTTGCCGCACCCCCCACCCCCACCAGAATCGCTAATACCGCCATCAACAGCGATGTCGTTGACGGGTTAAGTCGAGTGGCTGAAGGCTTGTCGCTGTGGTAGGAGGGTGGAGGAGAGTGATGTTGTCGATGAAGGGATCGTCTTCGTCTTCTTCGAGGTCTGGGCTGTGAATGGAGTGAGGCCGATTGGGGATGGGTGATTTGTGGGGGGGCGCTGGTCCATGGGGTTACTGGGGGAAAGAGTGTTTGAGAGTAGTTTCTGTGGGTTGGTGTCACTGGGGTTGTGGGTTAAGGATCTGGCAATGAAGATATCTTTACACGACGTGACAGTCAGTCTCTGTTTTGAAGGCTTCGGGGACGATGTCATCGGACCATGTTCCTAAGAGCATCTCAATGGTGCACGAGGATACTGACATTACATTGCTCTTTCCTGGCGAAGACCCGCCCTCCAACGAGTTCAAGGTGCATCTGATCGGAGTTTTGTGGCCGCCATACTGGTATACACGTTCCCGAAGAGCTTTCAAGCTGCTCTTCAATGTTACATGAGAGGGTTCGGTCCTGGAGCATGAGCGCTCAAAACTTTTCGATGAATGGCTGAAAGAAGATTACAGTCAAATATTCCTTCATTAGATAATATTTAGATTCATACTTGATGCGGTAAAAGATGAGCGTATTATAGAATTGATTATTCTACATGTTATTCGCTCTGTTTCGCTCGTTCGCCCACCACTCTACATGCTCACTAGGTATTCTACCTAGAGTGGCCGTGTCGGGCCGGGTCATCGAGCTCGGGCCGGGTCATGATGTTGGTATCGAGTAATCGGGCCGGGTCAGAATGTACATACATACCTTAGGTATGAAAACCCGGCCCGGCGGTCAGTCTATCACTACCCTACTACGGTATCTGGGGGTTTATTTGTTAGTATTGAAGCCACAGTCAAGGGTTACCTTCGCTTTGCTGACCAATCAGTCTCCCTGTCTTTGAAGATCGTATTAACAAATAATACCCCGGCTACGTAGTATACAGCGCAAGGCCAGGAAGCAAAAGCGGAGAAGAGGGTAGCACCACGTAACGGAACTGTTTTATCTCAAATGAGCAGGACTAGAGTCTGGATAATGGGGAATTTTAAGCGAGTAAGAGCCTGGGGAGCCAAAAATCAATGACTGGTCTCAATCGAGACCGGTCGCCAGATGGCAACTGTTGATTGGCTGCAATTTGCACAGGAGCTACCAGACAGTGTGACCAGTCATAAGCTGTTCCTTCCAGCTTCGTAATCCTTAGTGACCAGTCACCACTCGGTGTCATAGACCATTCCCGCTTCGGTAAGGCTGACCCCCGCCCTAGAACGCTAGAACCATACCGGCTTGCGAACCTGCGGTGAAAGGAAGTGGGCATCCGTTTGACCCTGAAAATAAGGCTCCTGTTTTGACCATCAACCACATGAAACTTCCAATATATAATACAGGTCCTTCCTGCAGCGGGCTGGACATTGCTTAAGCGTTGCCGGGCTTGTTCAGGTATAGAAGGGTTCACCTAGCACTGGGCTAAACCTAGCAGTGGGACAGCCCTATAGGGCTGAAAATCCACATTTCATTTTTTATTGCTTCAACGATTCGTTTTAGGTGAACTACGTAGCTAATAGAACCTCTTTGGGGCCCTTCTGATACGCATGCCTCGCCCTGATTGATCATTTGTAAATATCTCGTTATTCCTTTGCTTCTGCTCCTGATTCTGCTCCTGTTTCTGCTCCTGCTTCAGCTTCTGCTGTCTGACCCGTAGCTTAACTATCAGCTGCTTCTTCTTCTTTTGACTAGAGCTTGCTGTTATTGAGGCCGAAGTGAAGAGCTCAGGACCTAGACGTAGTAGATCATTGATCTCTCTATTCCACAGCTTTGTTTGTTGAGCTGAGGTTACAACAGCTCGTTTTCGAGTAGAAGAAGATTTTGAAGTAAAGAGTTCAGAACCTAGACCGTCGAGAAGATCAGCCTCAGGCCTGAAGACGTAGGATTCAGTCACGTATAGCTGCTTCTTCTTCGGGGCTAAGTCTTTAAAATTGCTGATTGCGTGCAGCAGCTAGGGCACGAACATGTATAATACATGTTTATTGACTAACCAAATGAAGTTAGTCAAAACATGTATTATACATGTTTATTGAAGCATGTATTATACACAGGGGTAGAAGCAGGGGGGGTATATATTTATAGTATCAACTAAATTGGCTGTTTCATGAGCATGTGACCATCGACGGAGCTATTCAGAAAGTGCTCCAGTATGAAAGGCGTGCTCATGAGCTCGAACGTACTGATTTTCGTAGTGATTAAGTGGCAAATTCGACATGTAGACTGCCATTGCTGCCGTTCGATTCAGTGTCTTAATAGTTGAGCTCGGCAATGGTTCAATTTTCGATGGAAGCTTCGTTTGAACTGATGAAGGTGGCAAATTGGTAGGTCTATTGATGTAAGCAGTGCACTTATCTAAATGAGCCTGCTGACGAGTAGCTCCCATCGCCAGTACATATTGACAGTGACGGCATCGAACTGTAGTAAGAGCTCTTCCAGGTACGATTATCTGCTGAAAGGCTTCAGCAACGATCTCATTCCGAGGCTTACCACCGCGTTGCGAAGGCATGGCTGGTGGTAGGAAGATAGATCTACTCCATACTCGTATGAAGCAATGGTGACACCGTGACAGCGAGGTCAAACCCTCTGAGCTAAACCAGCTGGGTTTAGCTTGCTTACATAATATAAAATCAATAAACAAACATGAATAAACCGCTAAGAGGTATTATACACGTTTATTGTAGAATAAACGGTTTTTTTCTACCCCTAGCAGCAGCAGTCATTCGACCATTGATCCGATTTCAAAGAGTACTACTTGGTATTCCATATTGACGAGCGAGTTTTGCTTGGGAAGGATTTTCGTTGGCTGCTGAAGCCTCGTTCCAACGGGCGTGAGCAAGCGTTATGCGCTCTTCCTGTGAAAGTTCTATATCTTCACATGAAAGGCCGCACTGCAAGAGCTAGTACCGTGAAAGGCAGTACCGGGGAAAGTAGCACGGTAAAAGTCAGTAATATAGAATGTTGCTTCTGAGCGGAACATATACAAGATAAATGGAGGTTGAGAAGCTTCTAGAATGTGAGTTCTAAGTTTGACGCCAGACTCGTTTCAGCTAGGATATGAACATGACTGCGCCGAGAATATGAGTTATAGAGCCTGGGGGGGGACTTGCCTTTCACAGTATGTACTGGCTTTTATAGTGCTGCCTTTCACAGTACTGGCTTTTGCGGTACTGCCTTTCACTGTGCTGGCTTTTGCAGTGCTGCCTTTCACTGTACTGCCTTTCACAGTACGACCGTTTCCAGACGTATAATGTCTTAAGACTGGTGTCTTCAGACAAGAAGTGCTATTACTATTAACTATATTTATTGTAATCCTTCGGGGAAAAAAGAGTAAGAATTAAAAAATACCAGAACATGTCTTTATTTTTAGCGTTTAAACCCAATCTATCTTTCTTGCCGCTTCGTAGCCAGAAGTTATTCTATGCGACGTAACTTTTGCAATTTCTTTGACGCCATGAATCGACACCCCATTACCGACCACAACCTATCGCTCTGATTCCCTCTGCCATCAAGTCTGATTGTTCATGCCTATTCTCTTGACCCGTACTGTCGACATTGTTTTTGTTTGTGTGCTGGCTTTGGTTCTACGACTCGTCGTAGTTGCTGTTTGGTATTCTTTTCAGTGTCTCAAAGGGCAGGATAAGGACCTCATGTGCTGGAAATACCTCGAGCTTGCCGCCTTCATCCCACGTCTCGGGGCAAGGCTTTACTGGGGGAAGTTCCCGGGAGGTTCACTCATGATAAGCAGATGGAATCTGTGTATGCGACTTGTCACATCTACGTCTACGAGTCTAGAAGAAGACTGATATGCAAACAGTCACGTTACGGTAGATGATAATTGAAACCGTAAATTTACGGCTACAGGCATGAAACAGAAGATGAACAGTATCACAACCTTCATTAGCAACGCAGTTGCTTCTACCGACTGATTGTTGCTTCTACCGACTGATTTTGACGCCACATCGCTAGCGTGCTGAAACCTTATTTTAATTCGTACAATGATTGGCTCTTTATTCTTTTTATTCTTTGTAAAACGGTTGGCTCTTTTACCGAAGTCGCGAAAGCTAAACCTATTGCAGTTAGAGTCACGAAAGCTAAACCTATTACAGTTAATCGTTCAATTTGCAATGATCCGTTTTTCTATTCGGCTTCGTGCTTACGTAGTACACTTCTAACAGCTATGTGTTCAAACACTCGTCATTCGCTTCATGACCTACTTCATGACCTACTTCATGGCCTACTTCATGGCCTACTTCATAGTATGCTTCATACATGCTTCATAGTACATGCTAACTAGCTCAATAGAAAGCACCCTCTATGGCTCGATATTAAACTCCCTACCAAACTCCCAACCGAATTTCCTACCAAACTCCCTACCGAGCTTTCTACCATACCAAACGCTCTACCGAACTCCCTACCAAACTGGGCTTTCTACTGAGCTATTGACTGAGCTACCGACTGAGCTTTCGACTGAGCTTTCCATCGAGCTTCCGACTGAGCTTTCTACTGAGCTTTCTACTGAGCTATCTGCTGAGCTTTCTACTGAGCTTTCTACTGAGCTTTCTACTGAGCTTTCTACTGAGCTTTCAACTGACCTTCCAACTGACCTTGTCGTGAGGCGAAGCCTCACCCCTCGATGACTCATGGAACAGCATTTATCCGGCCGCATCTTCAGAGTTCATGAGAACATTGACTACTATTGATAGAGGTTTCCCGAGCCATCAAATATGACCCTACCGAACAGCCTTCATGGCTCTCTACATGACTCCCTACATGACTTTCTATCAAGCTTTGAATTGCTTCGCAATCAAGGATCAAATTTGTTCCCTACCGAGCACCAAATATGAGCTCTACCGTACATCCTACGTGACTTTCTATCGAACATTCTACATCGCTCTCCATCGAACAGCCTTCATGATTCCTTTCATAGCTTCCTTCATGACTCTCTACCCCATTAGTTTACCCATTAACTTCCCCATTGACTTTCTCATTGACTTTCTCATTGACTTTCCCAGCGCATATATTAAATTGTGTAAATAGCTATTGTTCAGTTAGTCGAATTAACTATTAATTAACCTATTACACGATCGCAATAACCAATCAAATAAGTTCTGAGTCAGCAATAGCTGAAAACTGCGTTGCTTTCCATTGGTAACAGACTTGCTCGGGCAGCCAACGGACCTAGTAGACTAGCATAAGGCTGAATCTCAGCCTTAGCGACGAAGCTACTTACAGAGATTTCCTGAGCAGAGTTTTCTTCTTTATCTTTTATCTTCTTTCTACACAGACATCTAGACACGACACACGCAGTCAGACATTGATCTTACATCTATCTATTTATCTATTTATCTATCTATCTATCTGTATATGTCTTTAGGTATAGAGGCGTATGAGGGAGACTGACAATTGGATCCAGTCCTGCACAGTCCCTGGCTCTCAAACGACACATCGTTAAGTCTTGATTCCCCCTCTTCCTGAGCATTCCAACTTTCCAACCAACTTGTATACCTTCCATCGTAGTGGGCGCTGGATCCAAGAGCCTAACTCCTACCGAAGGCCACTCTATAGCCCATATAGTGTGTTTATTGGCAAAGTCTCTTTCCCAACAGAACAGTGATTTGAACGAAACGCAGTCGAATAAGCCTCGAGAGCTTAACCGTCGAAGATCGCTGAGAGTCCCTATCGATAGAACTTCGGCATTGAGGTATATAAGCCGTGTGGTGAGAACGCAGTATCTTCCCCTTGTCCCAGTGGCTTCGATGATCGTTATAACAGTCAAACATCGCTCGATAAAGATCGTTAACAGGCGTCTTCGGCTGTGTATCGTCGGGTTCGTGACTCTTCTTAGCTCTGATAAGAATAACCAATTGTTATCAGGTTCCCAGCCGGCACCACGTGGAGGTGAGAGTCTTGCCAGCCGCTTCTGATTCAATATAAAAGGATTAATATTCTTTTCTATATCGAGCTTGTGTCATGATGCATTGATACATAGAGGTTAGACCAGGGGCTAGGCCGAAGGCCAGACCTGAGCTGACCTTGATACTCTATGGCTCTGCCAAGGCATCGCTTAGGCCACGTCTTACCTTCGGCTTAATATGCCATGAGTTATGACGTGACCAGCTTGGCAATGCTTGGCAAACTCCCTATAGTAGACCGGTCCCCTCGAGTTATCGAGGACTCCTTAATAATTAGCTCTACCAAAATATACACCCATTCTGTGCCTGTTTAGAATATCACATTGCCATACCACCCTTTAGACCCCGTCTACCCCCTAGTAGGCCGGCGGTCATCACAGCTTGTCCCATTCATCCATCCAAGCATGTTCTAATTCAGCTCTACCTTTGATGAAAGGTCTTCGATTAGCTACACGGTTCTTGATCAGATTCCAGACGTGTTCAATAGGATTCAGATCGGGACTGTTGCCTGGCCAATCCAAAATCACGATGTTCTGCTCCGCAAATAGAGGTTTTTGCCATTGAGAGGTATGACAGGAGGCTTCATCCTGCATTAATAAAGCAGTAGTGCTCATAGAGCAGTGGGTGGCCTGAAATCGATGATAGGCAGGTAATAGTAAGGGTCGCAACACGCATCTGTTGTATCTATACCAGTCGATTCCTCCCCTTTTAGAACGACAGCACGGCGAGAATCTGAACGAGGGAGCCTTCAAGCCTTGTTGCAGACAATTCGCCTTCTTCTCTGCATGAGCTGCCTGTTCTATAGGGCGTCGTAGTAGATCCTCGGCAGCAAGAGCTGAGATAGAAGCCTCGCGATCCTTTTTATCCTCGAGCTGATAGATGTAACAAGGGCCCTTCCAACTCAGAGCTATAGAACCCCAAAACATGAACGTTGTATATCCGGAAAAGGCCTTCTCACAGCAATCTGGCTCCCACTCTTCTTCTTTGGTTCGTGTAACGTGTATAAGGCTTCGCAATTCCCCTATTTTGACTGACGTTTCATCCGTATAGATGACTCTACCCCATCCCTGCCCCGATATTACATCCCAGAACTCTTTATCCCTGCACCAGTCTAAACGCTTCGTTTTCATGGCCACGGTCAGATAGGGCTTTTGACGAGGCGAATAACGTCCGTATCCGGCTTCCTTGAAGGCCTTTTCTATTGTGGGTCGTGAGGCTATTACTCCACATTCGCGTGCAACCGTGATCCATGATCGGCGTCGCCATTCATAGCTAGATGTGGCTAGTTTGATCATTATATCAATTTGCTCCTGACATAACAATGAAGACCTTCCAGAACGGGACCCAGGAGCAACGTTTTCCCCACGAAAAGGCTCCGTTCCATGAATTTTAGCCTGTTTGCAAGCATGATTGAGCTGACATAGTGATATAGAGGAAATAGAATGATTAAAAGATATATATTGAAATATATGATAGATATAAGTGCTTATGTAATAAGCTACGTTGGCCCTTAAGGCTGTACGGTGGCCATTTCCAGGATAATACCTTATGTAAACCTTTGAATTGTTGCCTCAGAACCTCAGACGTGTTTCCATAGCTAAGCCCCTTCGGGCTAGCTACTTCCCCTAAGCCCCTTCGGGTTAGGGACCCTCTCAATGATGAGCGACTCTCTTTTGAGCTGTTTTTGAATGTCGATCATCGACTGCTCTCTCTTGTATCTCGCTTTGACCTCTTCTAATGAAGCTTTCTTCTGCCGCCGTTTTCAATTAGGAAAAGTTGCGCCCCCACTTGTCTGATCTTGATGTTCATATCTTGCTTGCTTCATTTACCTCGGGTGACCTTTCCTACACCAATGGCGGTCTTGAAGTCTCCACGGCCCTTGGAAGAGTCGAATCTATATTCGAGGCTCAGCAGCTGCTGTTGTCGTGGGTCGCCCGCGACATCCCTGAGCAGGTTAGTAGAGGGGCAGAGGCTGGGGTCTGGGCCTACGATAGGGGGAGCCGGGGGCATTTACCGGCCTACATGGTACCTTTATCCACATGTAGATAGGGAGACATACATACACACATTTCTAGAGTACCTTTCTACTAGTACGACCATTGCACGTGCTCGTTGTTTGCTCACCCTTTGTTGCTTCAGAGCTCCCTATACCGCACCTGTACCCTATCCCTCGACACTGTGACGTAACATTAACAAAATGTAACCTACTGTGTGCCCCTATAATCATTGTCTGCCTTGGACTGTGTATGCAATAGTGACCTCGTCTCCTTTTTCGGTTTGTCCACGCCATTGCCCTGACCTTTCTCGTGACACTCTTTGTGTTGTTTTCTTCTTGAATGGAGGCTCGGTGATGTATGGTTGGGGGCAAATAAAAGCTAGTCGAAGCGATGATGGAGCAATAGGGACACAATCACTGGCGAATTCAGGGTCAGGCTTTTGAGGCTTGCTCCAGAGATAATGAACGGACAGGGTTACGTCCTTAGGGTCATGCAAGTGCCACCTTTTCCTTCAGGCTGCTGTATCTCATCGCCTGATAGCAGCAAGATCACAGAAACGATCTGAACATTTGAGCCCCCAATTAGGAGAATATATCCGCAGAACTATAACCTAGCAGAGAGCAGGATAAGGAGACCCTTTGACAAGCAAGCCCAGCCACACAGAATATACAGTAGAAGAAAATGGTGGAAAAACGTCGGTCAAATTATTATACTTACTGGAAACGCAAAAGGTTCTGTGCTGTTTGTTTGGGGAGAGGCCAAACAGTGCTCTAACTGTACAGAAGTATTAATGAATTTGTCTGCCGTTCCGACTGGCGCTGGTTCGTTCGACGTGAAATCTGAGCCAGTCAGCGCCGTTGTAGTTATCGCTGATTTCTTCTGAGTCCGATGGCGTTTGCTCAGACAAAATCTGATGCGTTTCCCAAACTGTAGGAACGGCAGGATCATCAATAGGTTCATGCCGAGGAGAGGGGCCATACAATGGCACAACTTGGACGGCCTTCTGGCGTGAGTATGGTTTGCGCTTTCTCGTGTTCCTAATATCAGCAGCGTGTGGCTGGATATAAGCTTGCTCCTCGTCCTGCTTTGGATCTGGCACATCCTCCCAACATGGGTGATTTAGAGCTTCACCTGCAGAAATGCGTACTCGGGGATCCCACGAGAGCATCTGGCGTAACAGAATGGCGAACTGCTCCTTGATCTTCCCGGTTTCAAAAAGACACTGTATGACTTGAAAGATTCGACAATGCGTTGCACTATCAATATGTTCGGGGTGGGGGAATCGCCTCCCGAATGTATATATCCACGCATACGCCAAGCTCCAAACGTCGATCTTGTTGTTATAAGGACTCTGCCCCCAGACTTCCGGTGCCAGAGTATTCTTGGGGCCTATCACTGTGTCCATGCTTTCTTTTGATTCTATAGCCTTGCCAAAATCACACAGTGCAGCCTCTGGAGGAGACAAGGTCACGACGAGGAGGTTTTTGATTGTGATATCGCGGTGCAACAACCCTTGCTTGTGAAGAGTATCAAGCCCCCGGAGCGTATCTTTGAAAAGATGGAGTCTAGTGGAAACGGAGATGTCGTTCCAGTCTTGTTGATCGAAATCTCGTCGGCCGAGCGCAGAAGAGATATAAACTCTTTCAGGAACTATTCCGCATGGTCCATCGTTGCCGTGTTCGCACCATGTCTGGAGAGTCTTCAACAAACCACGGTGTTTCTGTCGATGTCAGACCAATGTTGTCACCAAAAAAGTAATAGGCACACCTTCATGAACCGACGAGCAACTGCCACTTCATCTTTAGCCGACCTCATCGTCTGGTCATTTCGACGTAATCGTAGTTCCTTGACCGCAAGAGGATGCCCGGTGGTAGTATCTACACCCACAAAAACCCACCCAAACGTACCGAAACCCAGACTATTATGAATAACGGCATGGCCCACTCTCGCGTGGTACGGCTGGGGGATCGGATCGAGCTTTGGGTGCGGGGGATCTCGACCATGAACGCCTTTCAGATAACTATCTCGACGCTGCGTGAAAGTGACTGTGTCTGATACATCGAAGGTCATACTGTATTCGAGGTCACCAACTCGAAACCTATTGGTTGGTCTGGAGAGTACAATTTGTGATGATTTGGGTAATTTTATCTCTTTATTCTCCAGATAATACGAGACTGACTTTTTGCTACCAGCGATCAGCACAAGAGCCCCCGAGTCAACATTGAATTGAATCAATGCGTGGACAGCAGCAATCTTCCTCGCTTCCTTCTGGCCGGGTCGAACCAGTAGAACGTCAATACCCCTCGAGTCATCAGGAGCTTTCGACGACCCCTTACCAATTCGCCATCCAATGGTGCGAGCTAGACGTGGAATTGTGTCCAGAGACAGCGCGAAATAGCCCTGGAGAGATTGCGATTCGGAAAAGGATTGGCAGCCAACATTTGTATCGTAATCGGTATCGCTATCATCGCTGTACTCTTCGCTCGAGTTGTGACTATTTGACGAACCTTCGACGATCACAAATTGCTTGAGATAAGGACCGGCCTTTTCGTTGATATATAGAATGGCATTTTGAAACGCATTGCGGGCTTTGTCATTTGCTGGTATAAGCTTTCCAAAAGCCCCAGGTGTTTGGATCTCGCGAGTAGTGGTAGTAGAAGAAGACGACGACGATGATTCCGTGAGCGCACGCTCGCTAGAAGGTACAGTGTTTTCAGCTCTAAGGGACATATTAGAGGTGTGAACAGAATGGACAATCGCGAAAGTGAGCGCTACGTGACCCTGCCACAATTTTTCTACTTGCCCAGATCTAGTTAGAGTACCTTCCGTGACCTCTCTCCAAGCTGGTTCACTCACAGAACATTTTTTCTACCTGGATTCTGCCTTTCTGCACCAACAATTATTGATCATGCACGAATCATTCGAGGCGTGCGGCTCACAGCAGCCTGGAGAGACGTACCCGGAATATCTTGCAAGATACAATTCATTCGCCGATGCGCAGTCGCCGTTCGCATGTCCGCCTTCGTCATCTTCGTCAGCTGGTCTTCCAACCCCAGATACCAGTGATACTCAAGACTATGAGCTTCAAACTATCCTTCAAGAAGGACCAAGCATAAGTACAAAACATCCTTCCACGGCGGAAGTTGTGACGGCCACTAACTGGAAAGGATACGGCTTCTCCCGTGCACAAGACCCTATCCTCGAAACCACCCACGACGTAAAAGCACGGTACCGCAAAAACTGCATAGAAATTACCCTTGGCATACATGCCGATATTGGTCTTCAATCCACCAGAACGCGCTCGAGGTCTACTAACCAAACGAAATTCTATGAATTAGACGACCGAGGAAATGCCACCTGGAGTAGAGACTATTTAGCCCAAAGACAGAAACAACGCACTCCAACGGAGCGATCTAGCCTGATCGGCAGACGCTCGAAACCATGGTATATATTCAATTCACTCGACACGGTTTTGACTTATAAGATTTAGTGTCACCTTTTCAACTTCCAAATTGTACAACAAGGGCACCGGGATAAGAAAGGCCGACACTTCTCTGGGCGGGACGAGTAGGAGCAAGAGGCGAGCTAGCAAAAGATGAAGATACGGGAGGTCCTTCGGGAGATTACAGCAGCAAGGTTTCGCGCGTGGGCAAACAGATAACAGGCTTGGTTTTCGGAACGAAGAAGTGATCCGCCTTCCTGAGGCAATTGCAGTCTTCAGCAACGCAACTTGCTGCAGTACGACTCTCGCCTTACCTCACGCGATGATGGCTATTATAGTTACACAGCTGCACGAATATCAGAGACCAATGAAAGTGAAGAATGGAGAGTAGAAGAAGGAGGGCAATTGTTAGAAAGCAAGTTGGATGCAGAAGAAGTTGGGACCATAATGTATACGACGAGGCTGTAAGCCGTTCTGTGGGCATTCGATGTGGATATACCATTCTTTTGTTGCTCCCCTTTATCTACTACTCTGCTTGTTCACTCTAAATATGCCTCATCGTCGTGTGATTCATACTCTCCTGTTCTTACTTCTTGCGCGATAAAGATGGAAGACTCGTCACTTCTTCATCCTCCTTCAACAGATAATTTCATCCCTCTATGTCTTTGAGTCTTAAGTACGGAATTCTTACGGAGAAAAGCAAAGTACTACCTGCCTCGAATGACTCCATTCGGTATTTCTCAGCGAAGCAAAACTGGCGCACCTTCATATTCACTCTTCCTGTATCACCGCTTTGCGCGAAGACAAAACGACGCTCACCTCAATCTCGCTTCCGCGGTAGACAAACCGCGCCTTGATGTTTGACGATATTATCTCCTCTGCAATTCAGACGACAGCTATTCTGAGAGTCTTAAGAACTCAAGAAGCAAATCATATGCGAGATTCCAATCCTTTCAAAAGGTTATCAACAGTGGCTTGCGGAATGGCGAAAGGAGGCGCTTGAATGACACATTGTTGTTCAACGTCTTCTGTGCCGGAAATATAATGACTACGAAGAGGATAACGAGAATGTCACTGAATCAGATGGTCGGAGTACGGCGGCGGATGAGCATCCTTTGAGCGTCGCTACTGAAACGTTGCCGGACTTCACATCTGCATTCAACGACATCTACATTGAGTAGGTAGTAGAGTCTGCCCATAAGTCTCCTACTACAGCTATTGAATGCTTTATCTTAGCTCCCACTTCTGGCCCATAAACCCCTATCCCAATCGTGAATACTCTCACCTTCTAGGGAACTAAATTCCCCGTACACTATTGGTATTTCCTCAGGTATTGCAAGAACGACTGGGTGCGATCTTCCTCCTGTATTGGCACGCCCATTTATCTGCCGAATACTTTGGCTATAGTTTCTCGTAAAATCCGCCGATGACCATGCTCTGTAATACTTGGATCTTCGCCAATTCGCGAACAAAATGCAAAATGTAAATCCCTCCCTGCTCCATAAGCTACTTATGAGATCAGCCGACTTTTCTTCGTGGACGAAGGAATCCCATTTGCTTACGATATGAATTTGCAGCTTCTCCATCCCAAGTTTTTGGCTAGCTGCCACGATCAATAGCTCACGGAAACCATTCGCCCTTACCACCCTCACTCCACCCTTCTACTTCTGATGAAGCTACAGCAGAAGCTATCTATGTTTTGTGCCGCAACTGACGCTAGCCTCAACCAGGCTAGCGGGCAGTGTAAAGGCACTGCAACAACTATGTTCCGGCCAGCAACGAGATTCAGGTGTACGTCCTGCTGGCTACGAACCTTCTGTCACTGCCAGCAGTGGTCAGGAGAGCTGAGAGATCTCATGTCGCGTTGAGCCTGGCTCAAGGCGACAGACACAAGGGATTTGGGTTATGAAAACCATCCGACGCGTAACTACCTGACTCCCACTCAGGCCCGAAGTCAGTCTTATCAACTGATGAATGTGATGTCGATCTAGTTACACGACAGGACACCCTTGGGCTTGACGGACTCTGAGCGTGTGAAGCTCCGGCGTGGGCAGAGCAACGAGGGAACGAACGATCGAGGTTTCACCCCACTCGCACTGGGGCCCGAAGCTGCTACTGGGCGTGAAGGTAGCAGTGGATGTGGTGTCGCCTGAAACATCGAGGAATCAAGCTTGGTTAGTAAGAGTGGGACAAATACACAGTCAGGGCTACGAGGTGTATGGAAACGTCTACTCTTGCAAGACATGGTCGGTCTGTATAAGAGAGATCTTTACAGATAACGCGAAACAGCAAGAGCATGAGAACAGGTCTTGCGAGACTCGTTAAGTTCGACACGGGCAAATCTAAGAGACTCGTTAAGTTCGACACGGGCAAACTCAAGGAACTCGTTAAGGTGAACACGGGCAAACTCAAGAGACTTCGACTCAAGCTTGAACTGCGGGGCGTAGCATACAATGGCAGCGACTGCGAGACTTCTCGAGGTGCATACGTATGGCTCCAAGAACCTCACCTCTTCAATGAGCTCTGACTCTTGGCGGACAGCGAGTCGTAAGACAGCTGGACAGCCGTAAGTTCATAAAAGAAGGTCGAAAAGACACTGTCTGCATGGCTCGAGAGGACGGAAGCGCATGTCGGTACGTGAAGAGTGGGTTACGCCCAAAAACACGTGCTTAAGGAGCAAACTGCGAGCGACTCAGGGTGAGAGGCCTTGTCCACCTCAAGAGTCCACCTTCTAGAAAGGTAAAGCTGAGGTAGGGTCCTGGGTGAGCAGGACACTTCGAACCTACATATCGCTCGCCGCCTCAGGACCAGCACTGGATGTGGAGTTATATCTGTTGCCTGTCAAGCAGGTGTTAGAAAAGACTCTCGGGGAAACCCTTATTCGGCTCAGAACAAGTCAAGTATATGACCAAATAGCAGAGACTAGGCAACACTCCAGAGCCACGGAAGGCAACTTCAGGTACTGGAGCCCGCTTCGCAAGCTGGAAGAAAGATACGATGCACAAGGCAGGGTAGACCTCGAGACGCTTGAGTCAATAGATGCATTGAGAGCTTGCGAGGCCCCTGCCTCCGTGCGACGTAGATGTGCGGTCCATTTTAGTTCCTTGTCTAGGAGTACCCCTAGGTAGATTCCAGTTTCTTGTGATCTAATAGTGTGATCCTTCAGATGCACCGTATCGTCCTCTGGTTGATTGAGCTGCCTCGCTCTTGTGCCTGGCTTTTTGAAATGAATCAGCTGAAATTTGGCTGGAGCAAACTTGCTTGCGTGCTTCTTTGACCATTGGTTTTCCCTTGCGGCGAAAATGCCTTCGATTCTTCTGCAGTTGAGCTCCGCGTTAGGTCCAGTTACCACCTTTGCAACATCGTCGATATAGCCCAGATCTGTGACTCTGAAGCCAGCCCCCTCGTCTTCTTCCATTAAGTCGGCGTTATAAAACAGGTACAGTATTGGTGAGATCGGCGATCCTTGAGGTATACCCGTGCCTGTTTTGAAGACTTCTGAAATGAACTCCGAAAGTGATATTATAGTGCTTCGATCGGAAAGAAAGCTGAGTATCCAGTTAGCCATGTTGCCGCCTATCCTTCGTTTCTTGAGGTTGTGTAATAGCCTCGTATGCGATACGTTATCGAAGGCCCCCTGTTATGTCCAGTAACAACACCGTAGCTACCTCCCCTCTTAGCCACGCTGCGTGTATAGTTTCCAGCAGCATTTGAAGGGCGTGTTCCGTTCCACGTGCCCTGCGTCCCCCCATATGCCTTCTCGGAAGCAGGTTAAACTGTTCCGCCGCCCAGCTTATCCTCGTTGCCATGATCTTTTCCAGCGCCTTCCCAAGAGTGTTTAATAACGCTATTGGTCTGTACGATTTTGGTTGAGTGTAATCGCCTTTTGCTGGTTTCCGAAGAACCACTGTAATGGATTCTCGAAATAGCTTTGGATGATGTTCTATTGTCCAGCATGCATTGTACAGTGGGTGCAGTAGGGGCATAAGCACTGGAAGTGCCAGCTGCAGTACTCTATTCGGTGTGCCGTCTGTTCCGGGGGCTTTGTTTGCGGATGATTCTTTTATTGCGTTGATGATCTCATGTGCCTGTATTGTGTCAAAGTCTATTGAATTAGGATATTGATAGTCCTTTAGGTCCGTTAGATCAGCCTTCGGAGGTGTTGGAAAGAAGGTGTCCTTGAAGACCTTTGCCTTGTCTGCGGACGAGGTAATCAAGCCGTTTGATCCCTGAATGTTTGGTGTAAAGCTCTGATACGCTGAGGAGCGATTCTTTGCCCATTTTGCTAATTGCCAAAGACCTTTGGGTTCCTTTGTGACCTCTTCAACTTTGTCCCTATGTTGAGTCGTGAGTGCTTTCTTGTGTATCCATTTCTTTCTGTTCCTGACCCTCTTGTACTCGTTCCAGTCGCTTGGATCCCTTGTGGTTTGATGTCTTCGCTTAAGCCTTCTGCACTCCATTTGAATTTCCTTGCACTCGTCGGTTCATCCAGGCACCGATCTAGGGGATTCTTTTGACAATGGGACTGCGGCTTCTATGGCTTTTTGTAGAGCTATGCTGATGAGGGTTGCTGTGTGATCGATCTCGTCCCTAGACTCTGAAGTGTGCGGTATTGGTAGCTCCGAGCGTAATATCCTTAACAGCAGCTCCTCGTTCATCTTGTCCCATATCCTCGCCTGTTTTATTTCTTTAGGTGCCACGCTCAGGTTCAGCACTGTGCGCACCGGCAGGTGATCCGAGTCGTTGTCCATATCATTTGCTACGTCGCATGCTATTTGGCTGTTTTCCAGATTCTGACTCACAAAAACCAGGTCCAGTGTTGTTTCGACGGACCTTGCCCTGTACGTAATCGTACCCGAGGGGAGTATTAACTGAAGGCTGTGCTCCTCCACGATTTCTATCATCTCATTCGCCTCCGCGTGCTGATGATGATAGTCTTCGCCTGCCCATAACGGGTGATGAAGATTGAAATCCCCCACCACTATATGTTCCCCATTGACTCTTAGGGCATCATTTAATTTAGCTAAGGTGCGCGTGCCCCTTATGTTCATGTTTGGTCCTGAGTTGTACACGTTGTGAACGTTAATTCTTCGAGTCTCAAGGTCGCCTGAAGCCTTGAATTTTAGGTGCAGAGTGACTAGATTCAGTGAGTGCTGCGTAAAGGTCCATTCTGTGGCAGCTATCTTTTTGTTAACGAAGAAGCATACTCTCGCCGCGGCTTCCGGTTCCCCGGTGAGGTTTGCCTCCGGGTACAGCAATTCGAACCTGTCCCTTATCGGATGATGTGTGATTGATGAAAATGGATTGATCCACGGTTCCTGTATGGCTATAATGCTGTGTTGCCACGTTGCCGAGTCCCTCAGCAAGGTCGCCATAACAATGTCCTTAGATTTCATGCAATTGTACTGAAGTATTGATAAACAGTCGGTTTCTTGACTCATAACTGTTCTTCTTGAGTATACTGTGCGTCTTGCTGTTGTTGCATGTTCTCTCTAAGCTTGGCTGAGCTTGAGAGTGCTCTACCTGACCTAGTTGATCTTTGGGAGCTGATGTTGCAATTTTCCCCGTCTTCGTAGATCTGAACCGTACCTTTAATTAACTTTTTGGGTTTTGCAAGCTTGGTGTTCGTGCTTCTTGGTTGAAGTGCCTCATCGGAGTTCGAGCTTCTTCGTTTCCTATTGTTGTCCCCCTGTTTTCCGCGTGCCACCACCTGATATTCTTCCTCCCTTTCCTCTTGTTGCGACCTGGGGCCTAACTCCACCCCCTCAGGTCTCTCCACCACCAGTGAGGAGACTTCCATTGCCGAGCCTTCTGTCACGCTATCCTCCTCATTTTCCCCCCGTGCTTCAGTTTGTTGTGGCCTACTAACCTTCACTGGTGGGCCCGTGGGCCAGAAAGCAGTTGCCTCCTCCCTTACCCTTTGAACCCTCGCTTTTTCCCTCTTTCTATCCGTGCATGTATCACTGCTGGTTATGTGTTTTCCCTTACAGGACGCGCACTTAGGTGCCTCCTTGCAATCCTTATAACTATGTTTACCTGCGCATCGGAAGCAGGTAATGTCATAACAGCAAGCCAAACTTATGTGTGTTGAAGCAATAGGAGCTGCAGTAGGAGCAGGGGGGAGTGGTCGTTCAATTAGGAACATAGTTCCTAATTAGGTACATAGTTGTTGCAGTGTCCACTAGCCTGATTGAGGCTAGCGTCGGTTGCGGCACACAAAACATAGATAGTCTCTGCTGTAGAAACACACTCCTTTAGTCAATGATCAGATCTACACTTCATCAGGTTATGAGTACCGGAAGCGTTGACTGTGCAATCAAGCAGTAGATCTGACTATTGCCAGCTTGAATAAGCAATTCCACATCGCTGTCACCGTCAGTCTCCCTTGGGGAACTGTTTTAGTACCAGCTTCAAAAAAAAAACCAATATCTTTCTTCTGGACCAAGCCGTCAAGATGGCCAAGGAAGATGAGGCACGCACGTTCCCTAAGCTGAAGGGAAGTGAAAACTACAATGAATGGGATTAGTCAATGGCGACAGGATTCGACCAATTCCATATACGGAAGAACAAAAGGAGGCTATTCTTAAGAAGGACGAAGAAGAAAGAATTGAGAAACGAGAAGAAGCCATAGAAAAATGGGATATCAACAACGAAAAGGTAGTGGGTAAAATTGGAGCAATGTGCACCAGAGCTGTTCAGATGGAATTTAAATCTGAATGGGATGCAAAGACAACATGGGAGTCGCTTAAGAAGCGATATACGCCACACGGATGGGCCTCCAAGTGGGCCTTATTAAATCGATTGGAAGAGACGAGCTATGCGGACTCGGTTGACATTCCAGATTTTGGTAGGAAGATACGCTCCATTTTGGAAGAAATAAAGGATCAAGGAATCACTATAGAAGAGTATGTGACGATCAAAGTCATCAATTCCATGGGCAGTGGATTTGACACATACGTGACTGTTCTCAACGAATCAGCCAGGAAGGAAAAAGCGCTTCCAGAGCTCGACGAACTACTTCAGAGCTTGGAGGAGGAGGAAAATCGAATGAAGGGCACAACCACTTTAGCTGCGATGCACAGTGGAAGAGGAGGATATAGAGGTCGAGGCCGAGGAGGCCGAGGAGGTTTTGATCGATCCAGTTCCTGGAAGGACGATGGCTCAGGTACTGGACCATATTGCAAAGCTTGTTTCCACAACCACGAGGAGGGACAATGCCATCATATCAGAGTGGAGTGTTATGGATGTCATAAGACAGGACATGTTCGAAGAAACTGCCCGGAATCAAGGTCACCGGCGCCACAGAGCGAAGGTGAACGAAAACAGATAATTGGTATGATCAGGAACACGATTGCTCAATTCAGCCCTAGCCCTTTCTCTCTCTCTCTCTATCCCAAATGGGTATTGGTACCCAGGGCTGGGTACCATTGATTTTGGTGAGGAAATTAAGCGAGAAATCGGGAACAGGGGGCTCGGTACCATTGTTTTCAGAGGCTGGGTACCATTTAATTTCCTGGGCCGATTTTCTTCAAACTTTCAGGCATTGCTCCTCTGAGTCAGGTGTATCTCCGGTTTCAATGCGGAACTTAACAACATGAAGGCGGATTTATAAAAAAATCCACATGTTTGAGCTTTGGGGCACTTTTGGTAGCGCCGGCCACTCCCGGGAGCCCATGAACATCAAAACTTCGAATAATTGCTCGGTCGCATTCAATCAGCAACATCATTAGCATTGCGATCATGGAGTCCATTGCATATTTGAAAGAGTACCGCATTGCCGTGTGTAAGCAGTGCATGCATGCAATATGGCCGTCGCAAGTCAAGGCACATTATCAGGGCCCCAAGCATCGATGGGAGGTTCAGCGTGTCCGCAGTTTGGTGACAGCCATTGATGAACGGGAGGTCTTGGGGGCGCCATTTAACGGCGCACATTACGGGTAGCGTCACTTTCGCTAAAGGCGGGATCTACCTCCATTTAGGTGTAGTTTGTTAACAAATACATGTAGATTCCCCACCATATATAACATTTTATTCTATTACGAATGCCGATTCAATAAGCCTCTTTTGTTGAGACTCCCTTTCATTCAATGTTGCTGCCGTCACCAAATTAGGCTTAGACCTCTTCCTCACTGGCTTCGGAGCCACTACCTCCAACGTAGGACCACGGGGGCGACGTCTAGGCTGGGACTCCTGCTCCCATACAATTGTTTCCTTCACTGCACGGCCAGATTTAGTTGTTCTAGTCATCACAGGTGGGGCGGAAGAGGGTGGAGGTTCGTTGAAAGTAGTAGTAGTAGTAGTCGATGTGAGGTTTTTACCACCTTTCGGTCTACCCCGAGGCTTGGACGTCATAATGACGAAGGGTGAAGCAGAGGGTGGGGGGGGGGGTCCGGTGGCAATGAGGCTATAGCCTCACTGTCCTCCTTTTGTTTATCTCTTTGCTTAGCATCCCGTTGCTTAGCATCCCTTTCAGCTGCTTCCGCTGCAGTCAAAGCTCGAGCATTGACTCTATCATGTTTCTTCTTTTGACGAAGCCCAGCCCAAGCTTCTTTCCTTGTAGGAGGTGGTTTTGGAAGCGTCACGAGAAGCCCCTGACCCACCTCCTGCAGCCTCTCGTGTGTGACTGTCACGTTGGCATGGAAGGTAGACAGCTGATTGGCTAGAAGGTCGGCCTGCTGACGTGGTAACTCCTGATGCAGCTTCTGCAAGCTGGCTGCTGCATGAAGGAATTTATTCTTACCAACATCGTGATATTTCGTTGGATTTGCGTCATCCGGATTGATGGAGTCATCGTAGTATCTAGCCTGCCAGTTGCCCGATGCCATAGAAGGTCCGTTCAGTCGCCAGCGGGGGTGAAGAAGCGATATTGGGATCGGAAATCCTTGTATGCAAGCGCGTAAGAGGTAATGCCTGCAGGGAAGTCCATATCTAATGTAAATATCACAGTCACATGGACCTGCAGTTATTGGCTGAGTAGCGAGCTCCTTGGCTGCTATCCATTCAGGGTTGATCTTTTCTAGGGCCCAGATAGTCACATGACCCACAAGCAATTGAAATGCTTCAAAATCAACGGCTCGAGGTCTATCTATACGAGATCTCTCATCAGCCTCACGAATGGAGCGATACCATAGCTTTAGCTCGGACTCCATGGACCTAATGGCGTTCTCTAGAGACATCTGAGGGTTCATGACGGCCTTGAGGATAGGATGAAGACTCTCGTTTCGCTGTGAAGCCACTGCCCCAAGATTACGATATCGCCGTGTATAACATAGAACCACCTGTCTTTCCTTGGAGTACCAGTCGGTCCAGAAGTAGTCTCGGTCAGGCGGATGCAGTAGCGTCAGCAGTGCTGCTCGGTTGACTTGCAGCTCAATAGTAGTACTGGATGTCACTCACTGCCATGTAGCATCCTTGATCTCTTCACGACGCTCAAAGGGGTAGCCGACTTTGGATTTAGCTACTCGTGCTCGGATGTTCTCGCAGGCATGCCAATTGCATAGCTGAAGCTGAACCTCGGGCATAGATATAGGTAGCGAAGCCGTCAATCCCTTGGCCTGATCGGCTATAATGATTCGTGGAGGCAAGCAATCATTAAATAGTTCTTCGTGCATACACTGAATGAAGAAATTGAACGCCTCTTCGGATTCTGATATGGCAAACGAGAAGCAGGCTGGAAAGGTCATTGCCGTGTTAGTGACACCCACAGCCACGAAAAGGAGCATCTTCAGTGCGTTGGTATTGAAGGTAGCATCTGTTTCCATCATAAAGTCGCTTATAAACCTCTTAGATAATCCTCGCTGATAGTTATCCAATAGAAATATCTGCTCAATATTTTTCTGAACTGGGGCGCCGGCGTCATTTAGCGTGTAGGAATATCGGATTCGAACGATGAACATTGGATTATCGAGGCATTGAAGTAGTCCCGTGATGATTTCCTCTTTGGACCGGGTAATAGAAGGTATCAAATTGTAGTACTGCTTTTTGGATAGGTGAAATTCCTGATCGTGATCCTTGGGGGTATTTTCTAGCACACGCTCAGAAGCTCGATAGGTAAGCTTGCTTAAGCGATTTGTTTTGGCCAATTCGATTGCCTTCGCCTGCTCCGGCTGACGCTTCTTATGAGTATCATAGGAAAGAGGATTGGCGACAACATCATGACTATGGGTCTGATCCCGTACCCCCAGTACCCATGTTTTATCCTCAGCACCGCGGTCAAGAGATCGATAGCTGATAAAGCAACGCCATTTGCAATCTTTGGCTTTGATCTTAGTGAGTTCCTGCTTGCGGTTCGTACTTCCGTCTTTGCTAGCATGATCATCGAGCTTCCGATAATTTTTGGTATCGGCCTTGTGATGTATGCATTGATAATTCCTTCTGCCTACTCCGCAGGACCCGGTGACTATCTGAAACCCCTGGCTGAAAGCGTAGTTTTGTAGTCTTTCGTATGTCTCACTAGGTATGTCGAATAGCTCGCCGTCAGCAGGAGGTTCTAGGTGGGCCGGGGGTATCCTATCGATTGCCCGCTGGACGATGGGTACGAGGCTAGGGTCCAGATTGGGGTGGGGTTGCCATACGGTAGGCATGACGATGAGGTCGACGGCGACGTGAATGTAGGTAGATAGAGCGTAGGTTGTTTGGGCGGTAGATTGTTTGGAGGGGGAGGTTGGCGAAGCTCGAAAGTCATACTGAATGAGCGGTGTGATAAAGAGTTTATGGTGGGGAATCTACATGTGTTTGTTAACAAACTACACCTAAATGGAGGTAGATCCCGCCTTTAGCGAAAGTGACGCTACCCGTAATGTGCGCCGTTAAATGGCGCCCCCAAGACCTCCCGCGAGCTGGTTGACCAACGGGAGCATAGGCTTGATGACGCCAGCCTGTGGTCTCGTTGAATAAAGACTCATCCACGAACACGAGCTGCTCGGCCGTCAAACGAAGCATGTCTGCTACCCAATTCAAACGAAGCTCATCGTTTTGCCTGACCCCTACACGCTGTCCTTTCTTATTACTCCAGCGTCTCCTCTTCAGAATTCTTGATATCGTGGATCGATGCACGTTAATGCCCCACTCCTCCCATATGTACCAGACCATCTCTTTCTGCATGGCCCATGGCTGCTCTTCGAGATAGGCTATGAGGCCATTTTCAGCTGCCTTAAACACCTTGCGGGGGGCTCCTTTTGGACGAAACTGAGGTCTGAAAGGTGAGTTATACATAAAGAGATTCTCTTGAATATTATATACAGTGGCAGGGCAACAATGAACCTCTTCAGCGATTGCCCAAGGAGCCCAATGAAGTAGCAGAAGGCGTAGTATTCTGGAGCGAAGGCTTGCAGGAAGTGGTCCCGGCATAGCTATAAAAGCGATCAGTAAGCGAGGAGGTCTGTATAGCTTCAAAATCACCTGTTTGAATGCAATAATAGGTGGTGGGGTTGGATTTTCGAATTCCTCATATAAAGGATCACAGTGGGGCAGCGCAAAAATGAATGCCAAGGATTCTAAACCTTTCTGCACACGCTAATACATACAAGTACCGATGTGCTCTTGATGTGCTAACAGATCTTGCTGGTATGACTTGAATTCAATCTATTCAAGTATGCGAACTAACATCAAACCTACCCAGTCATGACCTTACCAATATACATGTTATTAGGTTTGCAAATGCGCAAGGGCCAGAAGGCTGGTCTCGCTGGTGTCTTTTGTCTCGGTCTCGTGATTGTTGTATTTGACATTCTCCGCACCGTTGAGTCCCTCGCCTTGTTGGAAACAGGGAACAGTACTGTTACCCCTGTGGTTAGGAATCTCCGCATTGATCCGGCGGAGCAATCTCCGCATTAATCCGGCGCTAGTGGATGGGTATTTACCCTTCGCCCACTTCTTTCCT